>MDTE01134871.1_pt1 | contig 20914 bp, 38 predicted proteins | sample 811231 | NCBI WGS metagenome assembly MDTE01 (sample SAMN05326651, study PRJNA326480) | marine metagenome | isolation source: seawater | place: Indian Ocean: Red Sea | collected 2010
ATCCCAGATAGTACGGGATTTGGGGCTTTAGCGCCCACAGAGGGGAAAACCGGTCTCATCAGATCGATTCTAAGGGCCTTTAGAGCCCTTAAGGGTATCAGAGGTCGTTGGATATTCGAAGCCCTTAGAATCGATTTATCGAAGAGGATAAATGAGAGCATAAAAAAACCCCGCTTGGCTACGTTGCCAAACGGGGCGCCATCAACTACGGTTGTCAATCAAGGTGTTCTAGTCGTCTTTATTGTACCTTCGCAGTTCGAATGCTCTTAGGCTGCATTCCCGGCCACGATCAAACCAGTGTTGTGCGTTGGTACGCTGATAATGGTCAGCACATACTTTGCCGAGCAAGTGTAGGAAGTCGGCCACATCAACCCCCAAATCACGGGCTAGCTCTTCTTTACGGTGCAACACGCCGCTATAGCCGATCATCACAATGCGGCTATTGATAGAGCGCTTGCGTCTGTTCTCAAGTTCGGATTTGCTTACTTCTCGGTTAAACGTCATTTAATCACCTTCGCCTTGATTATCCTAAATTGTAGTGATGTGGCTATCGATTGACTACGTTCTATTATGCGTTCGGCTTCCTGCTGTGTCAATGCTAGTTTGTGGGTTTTCCAAAACCCGTTTGCATAATATTGGACCTCGTATCGTTTCATCTAATTAACCCTTGAACCGGTCGTAGGCGGTCTCTAATACCTTCTGAGCGTTTTCCCATTTGCGGATAGCTTTGATGTCCTTATCAGCCCGTGCGTTTTTTACTAGGTCGCTAATGAGGCCATTAGCAGCATCAAACCAGTCTTTCTCCGTTAGTCCGTGGGCCTCCGCATCTCGGTTACGGTCCAGGATGGCCAGACCTAGGCGCTGTTCGGTGATTTTCTTATAAATGGTGACTCGCAGTGTTTTAGACATGCTATCGATTCTCCCTTTTCGCGGTTTCGTTGGCGTATCCGGTTAGGAACTTGTACTGATCGGCGTAGAACTCGGCCGATGCTTTAAATCCTCTGGCCTTTTGTCTTAAACTCATTTCTCGGGCGTTCTCGGCAGCATATTCGAGCCATTTAGTTGATGGGATTCCCAGCATTTTCGAATGAGCTTTGTAGGTCTCTAGGGCTACTGCTATGCCACACAAGTCTACTCTTGCTTGAATGGCGTCCCGTGTTACTAGTACGCTTCTCATGGCTTTATCCCCTGTTGTTAGGCATTAACCGCTTGGATTCTCCAAGATGTGCGGTAATCTTGGGTTTCTTCCTCTATTGACTCTTGAACGAAACCCGCGTGTTCCGGGCTAACGTGTAGGCTGTGGCGTGTCCAGACGTTGCCATCATAATATTCTAGAGAATAGCGAATGGCCATGGTTTCTGCTTTCTGTAGTTGGTGGATGATTCCGTTTAACATTGCCTTACACTTTCCAGTTTATCGGTATCGGTATTGTCTGTCAACAGCTAAATTTCAACCATTCCAAATAATTCCCAGACCGGCACAAGCCAACGCGGCTAGATCGTGGAAGCTATCGGCCACAACGCCATAGTGTGTGCTGAATGGCTCACTAACGGCCTTCTCGTCAAGGCCCTTGGGTCGATATAGCCCTACGGTACGAATGCCCGTTTCGGTGTCGTTATATTCGCCCACAGTGAACGCTACGTTAGTCCCACGGATAAGGAATTCGCAGACTAGCTCCCCTGATTTTGTGCGGAACATTTCGACATCGTATTGTTTATGTAGCTTATCAACGGTCTTTACTTGGTCGGCTAGTTCGCTTTGGGCTTTGGCATAGTCTTGATTGTGGACGAAAGTCATTGTCTTAATTCCTGTTTAAACTGTTTGCGTCTCAGATATTACTAGGATATTCGTTTCAACTCACCTTGTCAATGTGCCCCTAGAGGTTTTTTTTCTTGTGCTTGTTCCAGGGTCAGGAAATAGTCGTAGTTGAACTCGTAAGCAGGTTCCACACCGACGCCCCACGCTAAACCCTCTTTCACGGGACCGGATTCGTCCGCTACGCTCCAGGCTACCGACTCTTGGCCCAGTTTCTCAGCTTCGATACCGGATACGATCACAGCCAAACAATGAGCTGTGAGGTTAAGGCTAGCTTGATCGGGTGAACCTTTATCACATAGTGTGATCCGAATGACGGTTGTGTACTCATCTTCATAATCCGATTCACGGTCATAATTGTAGACATTGACGTTCTGAATTCTGATCACCTTAGCGCCTAGGGCAGCCAATCGCCGTTTGAAATTCTCCAATGTAGCCCAAACACTGCTAGCGGCTTTGTCGTGTTCCATGACTTCGTTGGTGCGGCCAATGTTGCTTCCAATGTTGAGTGTGATTGTCGTTTGCATTTTTGTTTTCCTTAGGTTGAAGGTTGTTTGCGTCTCAGATGCTCTCATAATACCACGATCATCGACCCGAGCAACCCCAACAGACCAGAATTTTCTAATTTTGGGCAAAATAAAACCCCGCAAAGCCTCCTAAGCCTATACGGGGTAATGGGTTACGGAATTTGAAAGTTTCTTTCAACTATCCTCATTTTGGTGAGGAAATGGCCGGTCAAAGTACCAAGACGCATAGAATGCGGCACCGATCGCGCCCCACGCTAAGGGGTAAACCCCAACTAACGGATGTAGTAGCAGGGACCCCAAGAACACCCACGACACAACGCCCAACGCTAACGAAAACAAAGCATTCTTACTCGGCATAGCAAATTCTCCAATAAAATAGGGGCTTACAGGTTCTCTAACGTACGTTCAATGGCTTCTCGGTCTAATCGCTTACGAGCTTCAACACTGGTTTCGGCTCTACCTTCTATCTCATGTTCCGCCAGTGCTGACGCCCGACGACATTTACGGCAAGTGAAGCCGTTCGGCGTATGTTTGTCTGTGGCTCCACACACTACACAAGTACCGTTGCGGTATGGACCGGCATCGTATCCGTTTGCTCTCAATTGGGCGGAGTATCGTTCGTTACTGGACATTTAGTTTTCTTCCTATGTTATAAATTAAACACTGGCGAAATTAACCTTCCCCGCTGCACCATTCCAGAAGACTCGAAAGACCCGGTCTACGTTACCGTAATCGTCATATTCTTCGACAATCAACTCTGAATGGAGGGATTTACAATGCTGCTGGGTAAACTTTACAATTATGTACTCGTTATCAGAATCCATCTCTAAACTGCCGGTAGCTTGGTTCAATACGCGATACTTTGGCGAGTGTGACATTTGCTTTACCTTTTCTGTTAATGATTAGCAATCGACGATACGGTTAACGATTCCGCAGTTCTGCAACTCTTGTGATTCTCTAACGGCCGATTCTAGGCTGTTGTGCTCACTATCCCACTTCCAGACGGGCGAATCCCAGCGAATATCAAGCGTTTCTACGTGGTAGACTCGTTTTCGTTCTTTACGGCTTCCCATGATTTTGACCCTGTTTAAAGTTTTTAAATGTGTCTCAGATACTGTCATCTTACCAGTTAAATCGTTGGCGTCAACACCCAAATTCAGAATTCGATGATTTTTGTGCGTTCACCGTAGAATCCGCTGTAATGGTTGCTATATCGCTCGGCATCGTCGCGGTTGTTGAATGTGTGGCGAGCTTCCCAGACACCGAACTTGGTCATCGCCATAACTGTAAAGGTCGTTTTCATCGTGTTACCCTTTGTTGGTTGGTTTGCGTTTGCCTTACACTGTTATATTACGACAATGTCGGACCGTTGGCAACACCATAAATAAAAATTTTTCAGGGGTTTGCAAATCTCGGTCGATAGTATAGAATAACCACATGCGGGGGCGGATCCCCGCAGCAGTATATAGGAATAGCACATGCGAAACGACACAGTACCCCCAACACCACATAACCGGTGGGGAAGAAAACAACGCCATAGGCGAACACAATTAGGTATATAGCACCGACCCCGCATTGCGTAGCAATGTTGGGCTATCGTTCGTGGTCCGTTAATAAGGCTAGAAACTTAGCCACGTTCTAGCGACCACTTGTGATAGCGACCCGTGCGGTTGCCCCTAGGTTTGACAAGCCTTGTGGGTTGGCGTGCTGACAGTCTAAACATTTCGAACCATGCTAACATTTTAAGCAGTTGGAGATTTTGAACATGCGTAATCATCGTAATCTGTCTAATGCTCTGGCTGTTCGGCGGCGTTTAGGACCGCTCAAAACGTTCATTGTTAATCAGTCTAATCAGTTTAATCTGCGTAATCTAGGTAACCTAGTCGACTTAGGTAACTTAGGAGGTTTAGGTAATTTAGCTAAAATAGGGGGTTTGTTAAGAAAATTTTCCGAAAAAAAATGGGTCGCGCGTGTGCGCACGGGTGCGCACGTAGGCATCAAATGATATCAGGAAAAATCTCAGAATTTTTTTGGTTTACGCCGAAGTTATCGCCTCATATCGGGAATACGGTTTATCATTATTCTCAATCACGAGATCTTCTTCAAGCAGCAACTGAACCGCTTCCGAAATCACTTTCTTACTTAAACTCGTCGCCGCATTCACGGCCGAAGTGCTAGACAACGGCTGATTAATTAGGAATCGATAGACAACGTCTTTTGCTTTTCTAATCTCTTCCAAAAGCTTTTCTTGCTCTAACTTTTTCAATTCATTTTCTTGATTTTCAGAATGAGCCCCCCAGGTGGTTACCCCCAGGCCCCATTTACCACCGGACATATCAAGATCTTTAACGCCTTCATCAACGGCAACGTGGTACGTATCAGTACCGCACGCTTGCCCGCCGGTCTCGAGGTACAAGCTATGCACCCCATCCTTGAAGGGCCTCGTCCTACCCAGTAACCACCATGACCGAGCAAACTCTGCGAACCCCGACTGGGATATATCCGCCAGTGTGGGGGGCACGAACTTGTTCACGCCATTAGCCGGCAGTGCACTGTTCTTCTTATAGTGGTGGACGATAGCGATGGTGGCTCCAGAGTCCTTGAACTTAGCATTCAAGCCATGGAGGATGGCACCCATATCGAACACGTTAGACGATGACGACTCACTCTTGGCCCCTAGGAATGCTAGGTAGGCTGGGTCAACGAAGATAACCTCGATACCCTTCTCGTCTACGAAGTCCTTCACCATCTCCAGGTGCTCGTGGTTACTCACACATGGCAGGGTAGTGCTGAAGAAGAAGTGGTCGTCTGGGATGTTGACGCCCTTCTCTTTCTCGATCAGCAGCACGCGACGCTGAAGCTCAGCTCCACCGCCCTCACCAGCTATGAAGAGAACCTTACGTGGTTTAGCCACGTTGAACTCACCTAACCACGGCGTACCTGTGGCCAGACTAATGGCAGCATCCAAGCTGATGGTAGTCTTGAGGGACTTACTGCCTCCGGCCACCACCAGGTTCTGCCCCTGGATGAACTTACCATCGATCAGCCATTCGAAGTCGTACTCCTCCTCTCTGAATTCACCCATGCTCAGGGCCTCGAACTCAAACCCAGAGCCGTACTTGGCCTCCTTGTAGTCCTTGACTTGCTGTAATGTCGGCAGGCCCTGCTCTACCCTATCAAGGTCCACGAGTTCGTTCTCTCCAACGTCCTTGTGGTGCTTGTGGTAGTTCAGTTCCCACTTCTCGGCCAGGTCTTTGAACGTCTTATCGGCACAACTGTTGTGATAGCAGTGGAACCCACGCTTGAACGATGGGTACTCACCGATAAACACAGCAGCCCGGTCCTCTGTCCCGCAGAATGGGCAGGTCTCGAGGACATGCTTGGTGCTCTTGTGGCCTGCAACGCTCTTGCAACCGGTCTCTTGGGACACGACGGCATTGTCGTTATCTGCAGCCCACAGATCGACGTCAATCTCATTGGACTTCGACAGTACTTTGTCAAGGATATCCATTTACTTACCTTCCTCATCCGATTCAGGGTTGAACAGTTTGTCGCACAGGTCATCAAACTCAGTCTGCTGCTTGAAGACTTCTTTATTGTACAGGTCTTTGAACTCACCAGACTTCTGGGCGATGTTGCGGTTATGTAACCAGATCAAGGCCCCCATGGCGCCCGCTGCGAATCCAGACTCATACACCACATCGGCACCATGCTGGTCACCAACTTCCTGGAAGGTAGCCTCGATCATCTGCTCTGTGGACTTCTTAAAGTCTACGCAGAACAGGTCGGTGATCTCATCGGCCAGCTTCTCGAACTTCTTAACTAGCTCGAGCTTGGTGTTGTCGATGATGCTATCGACGATGTCGTCTAGGGTCTCTTCTTCATCACTGTACTCGAACTCAAACTCAAATTCTTCTTTTTCAAATTCGTCTTCGGGAAGGAATTCGTCAGCCATGATATCGCTCCAAGTTCGGTGTTAAGATGTAGCTGGTCCGATGCGGACGGTCCGCAGTCGAGAAACCTTTAGTTGCCTTCGTCCCGTAAAGTTTAGTTAGTTGGTTGAGCTTCGTTACGCTCATGTCTACGTCGATACCCTCGATATGGCTCACGTTTGCAGCCAATATTTTGAGCGTCTTTTTAATTCTACCCACGTCCGGCTTCCCGGTCAAGGGGGCTAGTACATGAAATCCATTACCGCTGCATGCTCGGATAAGTTCACCTTCTGTGCTTTCGGACAGGATGTCATACACTATCTTAGAGGCCAGCTTAGCCTTCCCTAGCTCCTCGGCTGTCGAACTAATACCGGAGGGCCTGACTGGGTCAAAGTCCACCAGGAGCCAATTACGGGCCACGATGTCGGTCTCAGTGGTGGTCTTGGCTGCCCTTTTCGAAAATATATTCGGGCTACGTGCTATGACCCCCCCATGCAGCTTATTAAGCAACGTGTACACGCCAGCGGAGCCGGCCTCTTCAGCCTCGAGGGCCGCTTCAGCCGCCAGTTCATAGTCGTCGAAGTAACCAGACCAAGTGGACCCGTATTGCCCACACTTCAAGGCCCTGACTTCCACGACGTCACCACCGTGCATTAGCTGCAAGGTTGCTACGATGCGTTCTTTGTCATCAAGCATTCTGTTTGGTCTCCCGGTATTTCTTTAGAGCGTCCAGCAAAGCCTTCTGGTCGTCACCCTTATTCTTTAATCGTTCACGAATGGCGAAATCTACAGTACTATTGGCCATAATGTGGTGGATTCTCACCTGGTCGCCGCAAGCACCCTGCCGGAGGATACGAGCGTTGGCTTGTAAGTATACCTCATTGCGGTCAGTTAGTCCATACCAAATTACGTCAGAACCAGCATGTTGTAGCCGATCCACCCCGTGGCTCATGGCCTGGGGCTGTGCTAAGATCATTGGCACCTTACCTTTAACCCAATCGTTAATTACGTTACGGGTCTCAGCTAATTTCGATCTACCGTTGATGACCGGGGCCCTGGGGAAGGCTTTACGTAGCCGCTCGAGGTCATGGTTGTACTGGTACAGTACCAACGCAGGCTTACCCGATAGGCTTTCTACAATCTCTCCGACGGCCTTTGTCTTCTCTTGGTGGATCTCGTGAGTTATTCTCTCGTCTACCTCATTATACTCATACAAGCCTCCGTTGGCAAGCGATTTACAAATTTGGTATTTGGAGCTGGGTGCTAGGGCCTCGACCGTGCCGCCTTCAAGCTCGAGGAACATCTCTTTTTCCATCTGCTCGTACTGCTCCCGTACCTTCGGGGGCAAATCTACAATAATATCATTATACAGGACATCTGGCATATCCAAATGATCCCCTGCAGCCATCCACAGGACCTTATCGGCTATGGCTGAATCGATCTGGTCATCGCAGCCTTCCCGCATAGACCACACTCGGCCCTGGAACCCACCCTGCTGCATGTAGCGGGACCTGAAGGATGTGAGGGTCTTACCGAGAGCCGCCCCGTCGTCTACGATAAACATCTGGGAGAATAAGTCGGCATATGAATTAGGCGCCGGGGTCCCGGTAAGAATGATCCGTTTGTTAATACCTTTGATCAGCTTACGGAGGGCTTTGGTCCTCTTGCTAGTGAAGTTCTTCACGGCCGTGGACTCATCCAAGACCAGCAGATCGAAGTCTAACAGTTGTTTTGGTTGCTCCGATAGCCACTTGAGGCCATCGTGATTGATTAGGTAGATGTCGACGTTCTCACGTAGCTTCTTGGCCTTTGTCGGGCCGTGCAGTACCGTATGGGAGAAGTCGAAGCCCCACTTCTTAATCTCGTGAGGCCAACCCAGGTGGACAACGCGAAGAGGTGCAACGATAAGAACCTTCTTCACGCGTCCAAGGGTTTTGAACCACGACAAGATATCAAGAGTGATCAACGTTTTGCCTAGACCGCAATCGAGTAGCAGCCCAGCGCCCTTCTTGGTCTCGAGTCTATCGATAACCCAGTCTGCAGCAAATTGTTGGTAGTCGTGGAGTTGGTACATTTTAACGCCTTTTAAGTCTGATAATCCTAAGTTTACCGTTTGCGATCCGTTCTAGCCGGTGGGGGCCCTTCTTACGGGCCCGTTCAGTCAGCTTAGCGCTTTCATAATTCCCGTAGACGTCGGGATTCTCCCAGTAAGCCTTACCCTCATCGTCTTCGTTGCGGGTACGGAAGAAGTGCAACGCTGCGGTCTTCTTGCTGATACCCTTCCTGCGGACGAAACCGTTCTCCGCCCAGAACGCTTCAGCCTCGGCCACTAGTTCGTCGAAAACGGCATCGTCGATGTCGTCCATAACTTCATCTCGCCTAGATCCGTCCCTGAGACAATAGCGTACGTACCACTTGGTGAAGTTACGGAGACCGTCAAAGTCTGACTTAGGCATGATCCACCTCCTCCGCGTACCCGTTCTCGACCAACCAGTCGTTAACGTTGATACCGTTAGCGTATAGGATGCCAACACTACGGCCGAAGCTGCGCTTGGCTGTCCCGGTAGCCACTTCGATGTTCTTACCCAGGAGGAAGTCGGTCAGCTCATGCTTGACACGCTCACCTTCTTGCTTCTCCACACCACGGCACTCAGGGGTGTTGATCCCGTGCAGGCGTAGCGTGATGTGGTGGCGGAGCCCGAAGCCTAGATCGACGTCCAGGTTCACGGTATCCCCATCGATGACTCTAACTAACTTGCAATTATATGTGTACATGTTAACCCTTTGATGCTAAGTGAATGGTAATGATGTTAGCTACGCCGTACAGTCCCCACAACCCTGCGAAATCAAATTGTGCTTTGTACGCGTATTGTGCTGCCGCTAATAGTTGAAGTGTTACGACTCCCCAGGCGAACAAGTTCATTCCTTTACTTTCTTTTCCAACTTTGGTTTACGGGTTACGGGATAGTGACCGAAGCGCCGCTTGAACGCTTCACGCAAGCAGGTGATCATGTCCTCAGCCGAATCTTTCGTCATAAGGCTGGATCGTATGAACGAGAACTGGCATAGGCTACCCAGGTCCTCATCCTGGAAGAAGATACTGGCCTCGACGAAGCCAGTCTTTGTGTCTTTCGCTTTGTTGTCTATGATGTGGAACCCAGTGAAGTTCCCGTCATTGTCAGGTCTTAGGTCAAACTGATTAGACATTACTCCGCTCCTGCCGTGGCTAGGGTTAAGACTATGAGGCACAACCCGGTAACTTTAATGTCGAAGTTGCCCCCGACACCAATAAGTATACCGGCGTTGGCCAACAAAGTCCAGTAGAAACTTCTAGCCCTTCGGATAAATGATACGATAGATGGCAAGAAGCAGATACTGAACAACAAGAACAGGACGACTACGTGGGCTAGTGCTTGCAACATTATTTAGTCTCCAATCGCAGGGCCTTCGCAGACTCCACTAGGTCTAAGATTCCACCATTGTTAACCACGATAACGTCGCAGTCGTCCTCAGTAATAGTATTCCACAATTCCTTAGGCGAGTCAACCCGGGCTGGAGCCTTTAAGTAGATCGCCAAGTCGAAGGTGCCTTCCTCCTGGGCCGCTAAGAACTCCTTACGGTTCCGACACCCTACGTAGATGTCAAACTCGGCCAGTAGCTCACGAGTGAGACGGCCCGGATCCTCGGCGTTATATGCGGTGATCAGATCGAACCAGAGGTCGCGGTGATCGAATCGGTCAGCATAGCACGCTTCGTCCGACTCGTACCGCTTGCTCAGGATGTCTTCCAACTGCTTACGCAGGAACTTACGTACGCAAAACATACTGCTGGACTCATAGGTATAGCCATACAGGTCACCCAGGATAGCAGCGAAAGTATCTTTACCCACGCGAGCGGGTCCAACGATTACGATTTTCATAACAAGACTCCAGGTTGTTGCTGTCGATACGTAATTTTACCATCCATGCAACTATTGGTCAAGCAGATATTTCTTCCCTTTGTTGGTAATCGACCAGAAATATTTATTCCCGATCTTCTCATGCTTCACTAAGTGGTTCTCCTTCAAGGCTTTAAGGCATCTGCTAGCCCGCTGAGGGTTGGAATCTCCCAGCCAACTGGACACATGGGTTACGAACAGCGGGTTACGTGCAACGCTCAGGATATGCAGGACGACCGTGCTAGTCAGGGACTCGAGGGTCACATCATCCAACCCGGCAGTGATCAAGGCTTGTGCCCGTACTCTAAGGGCCTCGAGGTCCTTAATCTGGCTCTCAGACAGCTCTACAGCCCACTTCTCTGCCTCGGCCTGACGATCTACCTCTACCACGGGCTCGGGCGTCTCAGGGGCTTCTGTGGCCTCTGGAGCCTCGGTAGCCAGAGTGGCCAGGATAGACTGCTGATCGACCTGGTATACCCGTACATCGATGAACGGAGCCTTGGGGTGTACCTGGTAGCAGGTGCCCACTTCGCCGTCTCGACGACCGATGGTGATAGCTTCGACAGCCAACAGGCGCCTGAGGGCCTCTTCGACCTGCTTGGTGGACAGTTGGGGGCCTTCCTTGCGGAAGTTATTGAGCAGGTTGTGCGCACATGACAGCTCGTGGATGTCCACCGGCCTGCCAATATGGCACAAGCTAGCGAATACAGCTACGTCATTGTCCGATAGGGTGCGGGGAACAGCGGGTCCCAGGTGGATATTACCGCTTCCGTCCAAGTGTACCTGCCCTCGAGCCACCAGATTGTCCAATGCTGGCTGGAAAGCCCACTGAGCGAGCGTTCTGGCCGCACTGTGGACCCTGTAAAGCAGTACAGTGGCCCGGAGGACTCTGAGGTCCTGGGTGGGGGCAAAGCGCGTTAGACGGTCAATGATGAGCTTGGACGCTAGGTTAATCTCTGCGGACTGTGGTAGTTGGTTATACGGCATCGTTTAGTACCTCCTGAGCTGCTTTTAGGCTATCGACTACGTAACACTCATGACCGAGGTCGTGTAGCCGCTTTTGGAACACTGACTGGTGGTGGGACACTCTCCCACCGGGTTTCTTAATCTCGAGAAACACAATCTTCCCGTTAGGAAGGATCACTGAACGGTCGGGAAAGCCTTTAGGGCCGCCCAATTTGAGGTTGAGCCAGCCCTGTTTCTTACACCAGTTCAGTATACTCCGCTCGATGGACTTTTCAAGCATTACTTCCTGTACCTCCTCATCTCTTCGGCCACGGCATCGACGGGACATCCTGCCGCCCACGCTGGTTTCTTCTTCATCAGCCGCTCCAGCTCTCCAGCCTCAGCGGAATCCGGTGCGAGTACCACGGCTTCGTCGTGGACGTGCATGACCACTTCCAGGCCGTTGTTCTCAACTCTGTTCAATGCGGACACCAAAAGGTCTCGAGCCACCGCTTGGGTCAAGTTCTCCACGATCTTACCCCCGTAGGTCTTCTGGCGGGTCCATTTCCGCTGGAAGTCGGTGGTCATGATCGTTATCTGCTCGATCTTATCCGGGATGCTACCGTCAGCATTACGCCACGGCGGGTCACAAAGTTTGATAATCGGCTGATAATACGACAATTGGCGGCCCGAAGGCAGGGTTACCCGTGCGAATTCGGTGTCTGGGTCGTACTTCCAGAACACCGGACCCTCATGGACGATAGTCCCCGGCTTGTTCAAGCAGTCCTTGAAGGCCCGCTCTTGGGCGTACCAGAACTTCTTGATGTACTCGTTCCGCTCACGATATAGTTTAACAACGTCTTTGGCGAAGTCAAGTTCGATTTCCCCGCCACCCCAGGCCGATACGGTGTCCTTAAACTTCTCACCACCCATTCCGTACCCTAGACCCAGGATAGCGATCTTACCGAGCATCCGCTGCTGCTTGTTCACAGCTTCGTTGGGGCACCCGTAGATGTCTCCAGCCATATCGATGTATGGGTCAACACCTTCGTAAAAGTTGTTCAGCAGGACATTCTCGTCTGCCAGCCAAGCCAAGACACGGGCTTCGATGGACGCAAAGTCACAGACCAGGAACTTCCACCCCTCTGGGGCCTTCAGGTAGCCTCTGATGCACTTTGAGATCTCTTCGAATGGTTCGCCGTGTACCTTCTCGAACTCCTCTAGGCCCATGTGTACGGCCCCACGGATGATGCTTTCGATGACCCAGTCGTCCCCGTAGCCCCGGGCGAAGTTCTGAGTCTGCACACCCTTGCCACTGAAGCGCCCGGTAGACGCCCCGTGGTACAGGTGGGTGCCACGAATGCGGTCACCGTCGGCCCAACGGACCATAGCCTGTAGCTTCTTTACGGAGGACTTTCCAAGGGAGCGGCGGATCTCAAGGACTTCCCGGGCTAGATCGGGCATATCGCCGTCCAGAAGTTCGTCTACCGTAGCTTTACGTACGTTGTCTGTATCGACGCCGACCTCATTCAACCACTCCGTTAACGCAACGGACTGAGTAGCAGTCTTTACAGCACCGCCCGTAAGCTGGGACAGTTCTTCATTGCGACGACGGGCAAATTCGTCACATAAGCGAATGCCCGCTTCCACTTCCTCGAGATCCACCGGAATCCCCCGATCGTTGATTCGGGCATCCAGATGGTATACGTGCTCTTCCACTTCGTTTAAGCGGGGCAATACCTTGTAGATAGCCCGCTCGACGAATACGTCATTCATGCAGTACTTATAGGTGGTCTCGTAGCGTTCCGGTTCCATCTCTTTAGTGATGCGGACCCGCTCCCCCTTCTTGAGTACTGGCTTGCAGAGCCGGAGCATATCTTTCTTACCGGCCCCGTCTTTCTGCTCTTTCAGCCCCAGGGCCTTCGCTGCACCGTCCAGGCTCCTTGGGAGGGAAGCAGCAGCGGCCATGGCAGCCGTGCAGCACCAAACGCTATCAGGGATCTCTGGGAACCCGAACTTGCGAACGCAGACACCCTTGGAGATGAGCCGTTCGAAGTTAGCGTTGTGTGCGTGGATCGTTATATTGTCTAGGTCGTCCAGGAACGCCGGGAGTTTGTCACCAGGCAGCCAAAGCTTCACAGGACCGTTACCGACAGCCCACGCCATACATAGAACGTCCGTCTCAGGATGGTTAGCGTATACGTAGGCGCTCGAGGTACGGAGGTCTACCGTAGCGAACGTCTCGTAGTCGATAAACACGTCTTGTTTAGTTACTTTAGCCATTTTAATCTCCTGAATATAAAAGAGCCCAGCCCCCGAAGGGGCTGAGCGTAAAGTCTTACTTACCAGCTGGCGTTGTCGATATCGTCTTCAACGGACCGAACCGGCAGGTCACCGACGTTAGCCGAAGCAATAACGTCATCAAGTTCCGAGCTTCCACCGCTGCCGAATGGTTCGTACGGCTTAGGAAGGATGATCAGAGCGTTGACGTTGAACATCACGCCCTTCTTAATGCCTTTGTAATCATAGGCAAAAGCGCCCAAGACGGGACGGACCCAGCAGCCAGGACGGAGAAGATTGTCTTCTTCGCTGACGTCAACCTGAGCACCGTTTTCCATTCGGACTACGCGGGGTGGACCCAGTTTAGCGGGTCGCTTGCTGTTAAGGGCGTGCCACTCGCCTAACTCCTGAGGGTAGTGCTTTTCCCAGTTGTTGCCCTGATTCACCTTCTTGCCCGGGAGCTGGAAGTTGATATCGAGGTTACGCTCGGAGATAGCACGACGGCCCTCTTCCGCCAACGGTGTGAAGTCTGTATCAGGCGAGAACAACAACTTCACGGAGTACTTGGGGTCAGCCGAGGCATCAAAACCTGCTGCTGGACGCCAGACGCTGGGGAACGAAACACGACATTCTGGACCTACGAAAACTTTAGCCATTTGAAAATCTCCTGAAAATTAAAAAGTCTATTAACTATTGTACTCTGAAATAACGTCATTTACAAGGTCATTAAGGTCATTCTTTACTGGAACGATCTTAACTCCGGTCACCGGACGGTGGTAAAGGTCTTCCAGGTCTGCACTTACGCCCTTCTCCTTTAAAAGCTTCTCGATCTGTGTCGGGCTTTTTAGTTTTGAGTGGACAGTTAGGCATTCCCGGTCTTCCAACCCTAGCTCTTTGAGTTCTTCAATGATACTCAGGTCGGAACCCTTCCAGGTTCGGTTACCAACTTTCGAAACAGTTCCCACGCCTTCGACGTGGACTCCCATGGTCAGCAGCCCTTCAAGCATCTCCTTGGCCTCTTTAAGCAAGGACTTAATGGCAGCTGTCATGTTAAACCACTTAACCAGTTGCTGGTGGTTCACCTCGGCCTCGAGGTTGGCATTAGCCACTTCGTCAAGCAACTTCTTCATCGCAGGACAAACCGGCTTACTCTTGCACCACTGGCAGTGGGCGCCCGTCTTGAAGTCACCCTTAGCAAAGGCGGCCTTTTGGCAGTCCGCTCGGAACCGCTCTAGCTCTCTTTGCTGGACGACAGCAGTCTGGACATCTGGGACGGCAGCATGTCTGGGTTGGACGATCGTAGCCCTGAACACCGAGGGGCACAGGTCTAGAGTCTTTTCCCAGGCCAGGAGGAGGTAGCAGTGCAGCTGGGTGTTGTCTTCTGCGTGGACAGCAACGCCAGTACCGTGCTTGTAGTCGATCACATGAAGGACCACTTTCCCCTTCTCCTGGTAGACCATCAAGCAGTCAATCGTCCCGCCGAGGTCTGGGACCGTAGCGGATTCGAGAGTCTCCTCGATACCGAAGCTGATCAAGTCGTCGCCTAGGCGGGTCTTGAGGGCCTCGATGTGGTCTGTGTACACCCGAACCGCCTTCAGCATGTCGGCCTCTCCAACGTCCTTAGGCTGGTCAATGTGCTTGCCATGAAGGATGTCTTCGGCTAACTCGTGGGCCTTAGTACCCAGCTCGGTCCACGGGGAACTCTTCTCAAACTTCTTGAGATCGAGGGACCCGGGGCAATTGAGCCAGATCTTAGACCCTGATGGCGATAGTGGGTAATGCTTAGCCATTTACTAACCCCGTAACTGCGACCAGCAAATCGCCGATCTTGTCCGCAGGGACATCACCAAGAGCACTCACGCCCGTGGAGTTCTGGATCGCATCGACAACCGCTCGACGGCCCACTTTGGCACCAACGGCTGATAAGATTTTGATACAGTTGTCACGGCTGTGGTCGCTCAAGTCGAATTCAACCTCTGGGGCTGGCTTCGGGGCAGGAGCTGGAGTCTCAGCAATGCTTTCCTCTTCCGCTGTAGCGTCCAAGGATCCCGTCTCTGGGTCCCGGGAAGGTTCCGGGGTGATCACAGGTTCAGGGGCCTCAGGGGCCGTTACAGGGGCACTGGGGGCCGCTGCTGGGGACAACCGGACCGCCAGGCGGTTCAGAGCCTCGACGAGAGGTTCTAGCCCGGTGATGTTAACTTCAATCTTAGTCATCGTAATCTCCTTTAAAAGAATCAAAACTTGCGGCCTCTTGGGCCTTCCGAAACTCTCGAACATCTTCATTGTGACGACCGTTGCCCGCTTGGGCAGCCGAGAGAAAGTCGTCGTACGTTTGCAGGACTTCAGACGAGTCGAAGCGTAACAAGTCCCACTCATTCAAACCGTCACCCTTCTTAACTGCATAGTTGGTCAGGGTACCGTCATCGGTCGACAAGTGCCACGAGCCAGAATCATCCAGCCTCGCCCACACTCCGCCGTGGATGGTTCGTCGTATAGGTATCACGGATATAACTCCTCTTCCTTCGGTTGGTTGTCTTGGTAAATACGGTCGAGAACGTCACATCGGTTCTCTTCGTTAACGTTTAAGAGTTCTAGGCAGGCATCGAGGGCCTCGAGTACATCCTGCGTAGTCTCTGTCTCCGACGATATGTTAATGATCCAGTCTAGCTTGTTGGCCACGGTAGGGCTCCTTATCGAAAACGGTACTTCCACTCGCCGGGATACTTCCAATTATACTTCGAAGCGAACGCAGGTCCAGGGGTAGGACGATAAAAAGGTCGTTTTTCTCTGCCCCGTCGGACTTCTTCCTTAGTTACGACACCAGGTTGGAAGTCTACGTAGTCCTGGTCGGATCGGGAAAGCCATCGATATGGCACTAGAGTGTGCCGCCTCTGGTGGTCTCGGAGGACAACGGCATCGAAATGCCAGTTGTATTCCTCGAAGACGTGGTATTTAGAGTGGCCGGCTACCGTGAAGGTGCGACCCTTGGCCCCATAGGCTGTCAGGCCGTAGCCGACAACCAGGAGGCCGATAATGGTAGAGATGGTGGTTTTCATGTTAATTCTTTTTAAAAGCGGTTGTTGCGTCCTGAGATTTTAATTTTACGATATTGAAAGATGGTTGTCAATAACTTTTTAATCACGGCAACTCCTTTTTCACTTCTTCGAACAGCTCGGTGATGCGATCTAAGGTAATGCCGAAGGCTTTAGACCGGGCCTCCAGTTGGGCCTCCAGGCCTTCAAGCCCTAACTTCTCGATAGCTTCTCTAAGGGTCACTTTAATCAGCTCAGTCATGTTAAACTCCTTAAATGATGTATTTGCGGAACTTCTTGCGGGCTCGGAACTCGTTCTTAACCCAGATCCGATCAGTAACGTCGAACCACTTCGCTGGGATCTTCTTGGTGACCCCGTCCTTGTTGCGCAGGATGATCTCGTCGTAGGAGGCCACGTAGCGGACGAAGGCCAGTTCAATCTCTTCGCCGTAGATGGTTGTCCACTTGCGAATGGTGAGACCTTTCCAGGGGCCCTCTTCGTGACACACCCAGGTCTTGGGGTCGTGCGATCGTGGAGAAGGCTTCTCACCGGCTCGAGCCCGTGCAGCTTCACCCAACTCTACGCTCGGTGGCTCAATTGGTTCAGCATGTTGTGCAACGGCCGTGGTAGAAAGCAAAGCTAGGACGAATAAAGTTCTCATGTGGGTCTCCTGTGGATGGTGGTTTCTCTCTCGTACGCCTTAATTATACATCGGCACAAGGTGTCCGGCAAGTACAAAAATAAAAAAGACCCCCGAAAGTTTCCTTCCGGGGGCCCGAATGGCTGCTACCTGCAACGTTTTGTGCGAGGATTTCAGTACTTTACCCTAGGGGAAACTTTTTTCAAAGGAACCTTTGGGGCCTTCTTAGGTACTGGTTTTTTCTCGCAACAGCAATCTTTGCACTGACATTCGCCCTCTGGGCAGTCATCGCACGTTTCGCACTTACAGTCGCATTTGCAGTCTTTACAATCACAATCCTTACATCCGCAACACGCAACGGTTTCCTCTGCCGCTGGTGCTTGCTTACCGAAAAGTCCGTGATACCACGCTGCGTCCGCCTTTGGGAGCAACAGCGTGAATAAAAGCATTAACGCTAAGCAAAAAATCAAGTTTCGCATCTCAGTTCTTTCTAGACTATACCATGCCTCCATACAAAGGACCGGGGACCGAAGCCTTCCGTATCACTGTGGGCGTAGCATTCGCCTTTGTCGATCATGCGTGCGGCGGTCTTGTCTTCAACCCAGAAGCCACCCTGGGCTGCGTAGTCGTCGAATTCCGCCATAAATGGGCATTTCCCATGGGCTCGAGGGCCCCATTGGTTTAGCACATAGAACAGCCTTCCGAGGCCGGGATGGTCGAAAGAGGCCATGTAGGACATTTGGTGGGCCCATGAGCCCGTCCAGGAACCTAATAACACTCCAGGGTCACCCATAACTCGAGGCTTTCCTCTCATGCCAAAACGTCCGGCGATCGTGCAGCCATAGCCACTACGCAGTAGCTTATGTAGATCGTCGGTGGATTTAACCCGTATTACGTCTTGGATCTGGTGTTTCTTACTCTCCCCCTCAAGCTCCGATAGCTCGATAGGAAAACGTGGAGAGTAGGACCATTCGATCTCTGTCGATTGGGAATACTTGATCCACCCAGACTTCGTAGAAGGCTGAGGCGTCTCTCCGTAACCCATCGGCAGTAGACCATACTCTTTGGTAGCTTTGGCTTGCACAGCGCCATATGAACCGCTGCCACGACCTCGCATCCCCTTACGGCCGATTCCATAGGAATATAGCCAGAAGGGCAGCTTGAACTGCTCAGAGTCCCCACGGAGGATGATATCCCCGGCTTGGGCAACAAGCTGAGCGTGGTATGAACCAGCGCCCACACAGCTACCGGTCGTCTGCCAGCAAAACGGAGGAAGCTTACCTCCATTCGCCTGCTTCGTTAGTTTGAAGCAGTTGACAAACTCAGGATCATCGCCCTGGTAGTCCCAGGACAGATCCTCAAAGCTGTTGATGTTAGCGTGGAACTCATCAGTCAGATAGCGGCCATCGGTGCCACGATCTTCATAAGGAGTCCAACCTTGATAGTTAATTGCCATTGATAGTCTCCGTATTAGTTAAAGCTTCGAGGCCTTTGGCTACCTCATCCATAAACCGTTGCATGTCCACGAGGGACTTCGGCGGGGCAGTCTCGGAGCTATACTTGTCCAACCATTCACTGAAGCTCGTCCAGTGGGCTGGGTCTAGCTTTAAAGACTTGTTAGCCGAGAACAGTTCTTTCTGGGCCTCTTCCATAGTCTTGATACCACCAGCGGCAATCATGCTGCTGACAGTAACGTAGTTCTCTGCAAGCCTCAGGGCGTCTTCGGGACGACCGACCTTCTTAGCTTGATCAAAGATCAGACCAGCAACACCTTCGGGCCGTACGGGGGAAGGACCGGGCCCTGGAGGCGTTGGTTTAGGTGGAACCGGTTGACCTTCCACTCTAATAATCCAGCGCTTCCTAGTCCGCCGTTTGTTTTGCCAGTCAATAACATCAGAATCAATAACATACGTTTTGCCCGCTTCGGCCACGAAGAACAGACTAGACCATCCCTCAGCGAGGGAGGTCCGAGTCTTGAATCGTAGCGTAATCGGGTCTGCCGCTGACCAGGAGATATCAGGGGCCACATAGCCCTCTGGTATATCCACTGGCGCTGGGTCGAACTCTGTATCCAGAGATTGCAGCCCAGGCTTGACTTCTAGAACGATGGGGGCACTGCCGCTAGGGGCTGGTCCGAACATCGTGGCAATCATAATCGCAGCAAACATAATCAGCTCCAGTTAGGGGTTTTGGGATTAACGGCGTGGGAACAACCGACGCTTCTTACGCTTTTCCCAAAGCTTTTCCAGGGCTCGAATGGCCACTGGGATCAGGATGCTTGCCCAGATAGGCAAGAATTCTGCTGGTTCTTCGTCGTCGTTACCCAGGGGGCCTTCTTCGTCCAATTCAGGAACGTCAAGGTCCAAGGCTTCCGCAACTTCCAGAGCCGCAATAGCTAGCTTCTGGTCTTCGCCGTCGTCTCCGATGGCGTGGGGGTGATCCGGGCTCAGTCGTTCAGCGGCCAGGTTGCACAGATCGGCAACAGCTCGCATAGCGCAGCTAAGCACGGAGTTCTTATCTCGGGCCCACTCGTCGTCGAGGCGACCGGTGATAAGCAAAGTGATCAAGCGTTGTAGACAATCGCTCATAAAGAATTTCCTTTCAAGGAAAAGGTGGGAAAAAAGGGGGAACGCCCATACAGTATTTTACCACATGGGCGCCCCGTGGTCAAGCCTCACTAGTCCCGTTTGTCTCGAAGCATTTCAAGCCAAAGGGTCCGGTCTCGTTGTAAAGCGTCTAGTACCTTATCGTTAGCCGCTTCGTATCGTTTCGCAGATTCTTCTAATCTTTCTGCGTTTGCCGTGTATGCCTTGGTCAGTTGGTTCATAATGACCGGCAAGTTAACATGTGTCCCGTAAAGGATCAGAATCAGTAAGATAGTTGCTGGCCCCTGATTCGAGAGCCAGAAAAGTGCCTTGGCTTTCCAAGGCACCTTTGGGTCTGTGAAGGTTTCTGGTGGCATTAGTCTGTCCAGTTCTTTCCATTGATGTCGGCATCGAGGGCCGCCAAGTTGCTATTCGTGTTGTCGATACCGTTCACCGAGGTGGTGCCGGATTTCGCAGAATAGCCCGTTATGGTGTTGCCTCGTGCCTTAAGGTTAATGGTGCCGAATGTAGTACCACCAAATGCGTAGTCATTACCTTCGGCGTCAATAGTGCAGTTAAAAATCTGTAGGAAGCCGTCGTGCTCGAACAGAACAGAAGCCTTATCCGCTGTGGTCCCACAGTTGTCAAAGTCGCAGTGGCTTACACGGACGACGGCGGTAGTCGAGCCGATTCCGATGGCCTCATGCTGCAGGTTAACGAAGTTACAGTGGGTGACTGTAGCTGTCGTACCAGAACCGCTAACCAACACTCCGTAGCCCCCTGGGGCCCCTGTAGTACCGTTCATGGTGCAATGAGAGATTACGGTGTCGACACCAGTCTCTAGGTTGGCCATGATGCAGTTGGTGTTGGTTCCTGGCGTAAACGTCAAGCCGTTGACAACCAGGTTCCGAATGGGCTTCAGGGTGATGGTCCCAAGGTCCTCTGTTTACACAGCTTTCCACCCGCCGTTCACAGTGCAGTTGATGATCTTGCAGTTGCCACCAAGCACCAAGAAGCCTTCACTGCTGCCAGCGCTGTTTACTACACAGTTCTGGAAGACAGTGTTACGGGAGCGAGTTTGGAATCCTCGGTTCGGGTTCCTGACGGTTATATCGAAGTCACGGGAGTCGTAAGGGTTGTTGACCGTGCAGCTGTCGAACACAATCCCGTAGCCCATCTCATGGGTATCGAACGGAGCTAGGGAGGACTGGTTGGTCGAC
>MDTE01061161.1_pt1 | contig 20906 bp, 12 predicted proteins | sample 811231 | NCBI WGS metagenome assembly MDTE01 (sample SAMN05326651, study PRJNA326480) | marine metagenome | isolation source: seawater | place: Indian Ocean: Red Sea | collected 2010
AGACGACGCGTCGTTGAGTGAAACTTCCATGAACGTATGCACCTTGGCGCCGCGCTTCTCGAGCTCATCAATCACGTACTTCTTGAGGTTGTTGTGCACTATGGGCAAAACAAACGCTCGAGTGGACCCACCGAGCATGAGGGCGATGTTTCCGGCGTGACCGAGCTTACTGGTGCGAGCGTGTTGCGTTTTGCCGCGAACGGCGCTTCCGAGCGCAGACAAGGACATCGGGCTCCCGCGCGTCTCCGCGACGTACGCTGCCACGGAGAGCATGGCAACCGCCAGGAGACCAAGAATCACCTGCGTCTTCCTCGCGAAGCCGCCGCCTCGGCGCTCATCGCGGAGCATCCCGTCCTCTTCGTCACCATCAGTTCGTCTGTGCGCGATCATCTTGGGTGTTACCGAGTGGATGACGCCGCGCGTGCGAGATTTTCGCGTCACGGGCGCTCACAGACGTCGGGAAACGAGTTCCAAGCGTGCACGGTGCGTCGACGACGCGCGGGATGCACTCGAGCCGCGCGAACGTCGACGAGTGACGAACCGTACTGGAATTGTTTTGCACTACAACAGCATGAAGACAATTTCTCTTCTCGACTAGAACTGATCTCTGAGCGCTCGTTTTAAGTCATACACCTCGTCGCGCGACTCTATGAGGAGCGAATTCATCTCTTCGAGCGTGGACACGGCGTTCTTGTTATCTCTTGTGGATTCTTCTAGTTTTATGCGCAGTTCTGCCAAACTCTCGAGGCTTTCTTCCGCGTCTTTCACGACACACATCTCAGCGTTTCGGAGCGTTTCGGAGGCAAATAAACGCCATTTGATGCGAGCCACGTCGCCGTCGCGACCGAAATTCGATACCGTGGACACGTCGTCGTTTTCATGCGTCGCGAGAGCGTCTCTCTGACTCGTCGCGAGCGCTAATTTTTCCTCACTATTCACCAGAGTCAACGCGTCTTTTAATCTCTGTATCTCATCTCGCAGTCGGCTGATTTCTGATTTATACGACTCGCATTCTTCAATGGCCTCCTTCGCGCGCAGCTTTGATCGTGCGCTATCGGATTTCGACTTCAAAGTCGCCATCGCCACCGCGTGTTGCGTATTTCTGCGCTCGTCGTCCACGGCTTTCTCGTACCTAAGTGACTGGTCTTTCATCGTTCTTCGCGCGTCTTCCACCGCCGCTCGCGCGCGAGCCAATCCCATATCGGCTTCAATCTCGCACTCATCGCAAAATCGCCGAGCGTCGCGTTTCACTTCCTCTACGATTTCTCTCAACAGTTTATTCTCGTGCGCCAAGTCTTCGCACCTACAACGATTCGTCTTCTCTTTGGCAATCTCCATCAAGTCTTCCAGCGCCTTCAGACGTCGCATCATCTCCACACCACCACTACAACTCTCTAATTCCACCACTCGCAACCTCAGAGCGTCGCGTTCGACGATCGTTTGCTCGAGCGAGTCGCTCGTGAGCGCCGCACTCTCCTCGCTCGCGCCTCCTCTCACCGATTCCAACGCCTCCAACCGCGTCCGCAGCCCATCTCGCTCCTCCATAGCTCGCTCCAACGCGTGTTCCAACGCCACGAATCGATCGTCCTCCTCCCCGCGCGCTCGTTCGGCTTCCCGAGGACTCGGTCTCGGCGGCGGCGTCCTTCGAGGCGTCCCGACGTCCTCCGTCACCGCCGTTCCTCCCACCGGCACCCACGCGAACGGCTCCGTCGTCTCCCCATCGCTCGATGAACCTCCATTCTCCGTCGCGCGCCTCTCCATCGCGCGCGTCTCCTCCGAAACGTCCGCACGAACGCGCGACGACTCGACCTCGTCTTCATCTTCTTCTCGCGCCTTCGCATCTTCTCGCCCTCTCGCGTCGCCCTCTCGCGTCTCCTCGCGCACCCCGCGCGGGTCCACGTCGCGCGACGTCACACACCCCATCGCGCGGTTCTCGCGCGACGGCGCGCGCGCGGCGACGCTCGCGCGCGACGCGAAATGAAATCTCATTCGGCTAACCGAATCTCCAATCCGCACTCATTCGCGCGCGCCATGACGACGCGCGTTCGTCGTCGCGCGCTCGTCGCGCTCGTCGCGGCGCTCGCGACGTGTGCGCTCGCCCTCGGCGCGTCGTCGTCCTCGCGTCCTCGCGCGATGTACGCGCGGGGCGACGCCTACGGGACCTGCGACGGCTCGAGCGAATCGGTGATCGTCGTCTGGCACGGCATGGGGGACTCGGGGGACGCGCTGGACGGTCTCGCGCGAGCGGTAACGCGCTCGCTCGTGCCCGCGCGCGCGTGCGTGCGCTCGCTCATGTTCGCGGCGACGTCGAGCGGGGATCGATGGGCCGGGTACGTCGGGGACGTCGGCGCGCAGGTGGACGCGGCGTGCGAGCTGTTGCGAACGGACGACGCGGTGCGAGGGGCGGGTGGATTTCACGCCCTCGGGTTGAGCCAGGGTGGACAGTTCGTGCGAGGGGTGGTGCAGAGGTGCGGACGGGAGTTGGGGGCGAAGTCGTTGGTGACGCTGGGCGGGCAGCACGCGGGCGTGGACGCGCTGCCGGGGTGCGGGAGCGAACCACCGAGCGCGACGTGTCGAGCGATGAACGAGGTGGCGAGTGCGGCGAGTGCGAACGCGCTGGTGAGGCGAAGGGTGGTGCAGGCGCAGTATTTCAGGGATACGAGCACGCACGCGACGTATCAAAGGTATTTGGAGACGAACGCGTACTTGCCGGAAATCAACAACGAGGGACAGGCGAACGCGAACGCCGAGTATCGAGACGCGATCGCGTCGCTCGAGCGATTCGTGATGTTCATGTTTGAAAACGATGACATGGTGAATCCGCCGGAGAGCTCCTGGTTTGGATCGAGAGTCGTGGGCGGACTCAATCGCTCGCAAATCGTGCCTTACGATCGAAACTCGGCAATTTATCAAAATCTAGGCTTGGACGCGCTCGACGCGGATGGGAGATTAGAGTTACGTCTAGTTCCGGGAGCGCGTCACATGCAGTTCGATGTCGATTGGTTCACGCGAGAGGTTGTGCGGAAGTATTTTATGTAGTCTAAAAAACAGTCGTGTATTATCAGGCTATTCCTGGCGGAAGCATCATGGAATCGGTGATGCCGTCGTGAGCAAACTGATCGATCGGTCCATCGTCCTCTTCGTCTTCGTCTTCGTCTTCGTAAATCTCGAGGTTCCCGTCGACTAATCCGCACGTCAATCGGCACCTAAACTCGGCGAGCTCGTGGCCGAACAACCTAAGCAAAATCGCGCCTTGCGGCGAGATGTGCTGACCCTCCTTACACAACGTGTGATTCGCCTCCAATTCGATCACACCGCGGTTTAACTTGGTCGGCATACCGTTCTTACGCAGCGTCGGCTCGAGCGTGTGTTCCATCAACGCCCCGCTCGGTCCCCGCACCGGTCCCGCCTCCACGGTCACCGTCTCTCCCGCCACCGCCCCCGTCCTCGCGTAATCTTTCACCGCGTACTTCTCAAACACTTCCTCGACGTCCTCTCGAGACAAATCCGTAAAAAGCACCCCACAATCGCCCTTGACGCGCTCACCGAGCGCCGCCGCGCCCTCCTTCGCCTCGCTCTCCGCGTCCCGCCCCAGCGCCACGCGCAGCACTTTATTCGACCCGACGAAAAAAATCGTCGTCTCCTCCGTCGCCGCTCGCATCTCCTTGAAGGTTCCGTTGCGCATGTTCTCGTACTTGAACACGTAACACGCGCTCCGGCTCTCCAACGCGTCTCGCACGCGGTCGATGAGGGACGATTTCCATTCGCGGTCCTTCTTCTTCGTCTGCGTCAGGGACACGACCTTGGCGCGCTTGGACTTGGGCATGGCGACGCGACGACGCGAGCGAGCGCGAGCGCGACGTCGGTGGGTTCGTCGCCGAGCGTGCGCGCACCGTCTCGCGCGACGGGGTGTGTCGCTCGCGTCACACAGCGCGGGGTCGGTTCGCGCTCGAGATGGCGGCGGCGGCGCCGTGCCCGGGGCGGTGAGGAGTCGGGACCCAAGGATGCGCCGAAGACGGAGCGCGCGCGGGCTAGAGAATGGTTTGGTCATTAAGATGGACGATGATGCGTCGTCGAGGTCGAGGAATCATCCGAAGAGTTTGATGCCGCCGATGTTGAGCGAGAACGGTTTGCCTCGGCGTCCTCCGGATTCGCCCGCGGGGGCGAGGCGGGAAGACTGTTCGATTTGGCCTTTGTACGCGCCGACGCGAGACCGTTGAGAGATGAGATCGATAAACGTCTCGAAGACGAGGATTCGAAGCGTGAGGTTGTGTCTCACGGCTTCGGTTTCGATGTCTTTGGATTCGCCGATCTCGTTGAGGTTCTCCTTGAGCGAATCGAGGGTTTTCTTGATTCTCGTGAGCGCCTCGAACGCCGCCTTGTCGGCGGGCGGAGGCGGGCGCTTGGAGTATTGCGCGGCGGTTCTCTCTTCCGTCTCGTCACCGGCGACGTCGGTGTCGACTCTCGCGAGCTTGACGTCGTTTAATATAGCGTACAGCTCCGTGGCGAGCAAACCTTGGTCTGATTCAGACTTGACCGCGCGCTTCAAGAGTCTCAAATGTTCTTCGTACTCCGTCTTCGCCTTGACGATAGCTTGCTGATGTTCCGCTTGTTCGCGCGATCGAGCGGCGACTTCTTCTTCCATGTTAGCGAGCGCGTCTTCGTGAGTGTCTCGCAAAATCTTAAACTTGTCGATGACGGCGTCCAAGGCTTGGCGAGTCTCGACTAATTCGGCGTCGTCTTCATCTCCGCGCGCTCTGTACTCTTCAACCTCCTCGTAGAGCTCCGCGAGCTGCGTCGAAACAGTCTGAAGTTGACTCTCCGTCGCGCTCAACGTGTCGTTGGTCGTTTCTAACGTTGCGCTCAATCCGTCTCGCTCGGCGCGATGTCTTTCAACCGCGGCACTCGCGTTCTGCAGGTACGCCTCTGTGAGCTTGAGCGTGTTGGCAGCCTCCGCGTACTCCTCCGCCAGTCTGTCTCGTTGAATCTTCAGATCCATGAGTTCACTGTCTCGAATCTGCGCCTTGGCTTGACCCTCCGCGAGATCTCTGCGAGTCTCCACCAATAGATCGTTCGCCACGTCTCTCTCCGCTTCAATCTCGGCAGATCTATTTCTTTCGTCCTGCAGCATCGTCTTCGTCATATTCAGATCCTGCGTCAACGACATCACTTCAACCTTGACGCGCTGCTGTGACTCTTCGCTTTGTTCGACGACTTCAAGCAAGTTGACGAGCTCACCCTCCGTCTTTTCCAACGCTTCCTGCGTGCTTCGCAAAGCTTCCTGCCTTTCATTGTACGCGTCCAGTGTCTGAAGGCGTTCATCTTCCTTCATGTTCACCTCACGAAACATGAGCTTAAGCTCAACCTCGCACTTTCCGAGCGCTTCGCGCGTCTCCTCGAGCGAGCTCAGCGCAACGTCTCTATCGGCAGTCAATCTCTCGACAGCCTTGTTCGCGGAAGCGTATTCTCTCTCCACTTCTTCGAGCTTGATTTTCAGGGAGGAGACGGTCTGGTTCGCCATGAAAACCTCCGACCGGCTCTGAGCAACCGTCGATGTGACTTGCTCTTCGGACTCATTCAACTTCGAAAGCAGCGTCTTCAGCTCTTCCTCTAACTCTTCTCTGGAGAGGATGGCTTGCTCGAGTTTGGTTTCCTTCTCATCGCGCTCAGTCTGGAGAACGATGACGCGATCTTCCAATCTGTTTCTCTCGTTGGCATCTCTAGAAAAGTTCATCAGTTCAGATTCCAACTCACGACGGCGCTCTTCCGCCTCCTCGACTCGCGCTTCGGCGTCGATTAACCTGGCTTTGACGTCTTCGAGCATGACCGCCGTACTTTCCTTCTGCGATCGAACGCTGCTCAACTCCTTCCGGACAGAGTGGAGTTCGTCGTCGCGAGCTCGCACCTCTTCTCTGCCTGCTATCATGATCTCTTGTCGAGATACAGACATTTCAGAGATGGCCTCGCGCATCTCAGCATTCTCTTCGCGCATCGTCTTCACATTTGAGAGTGCGCTGTCTCGCTCACTTCGAACAACGATGAGTTCGTCTTGCGCGCGGTTCATCGCGTCACGGGATTTCTCTCGCTGAGCGTTCGCCAACATCACTTCTTCGCGCATTTCCGTCAACTTCATTCGCACGTGCGCCTCCATGTTTTCAGAAACATCTTCGAGAGCGTCGAGTTGCTGCTTTTTAAGCTGTTTGAGCGTCTTCTCGGAAGCTTCCAGGTCCAAACGAGAGCGTGTGAGCGCCTCCTGCAACTCATTTTCTCTACTCGACGTCATGTGCGAACTACCCGCTTTCTCCGCCTCAAGCTTTTCAATCTTCGCTCTAGACCATTCGATTTCTTCCTGCATCGCTTTGACTTCCGCTGGATCCTCAAAAGAAGCGGCGGGTCGACTCGCAAGTATCTGCTCGCGCTCTTCTCTCATGTACCCGAGCTTCTCCTGCAGATCCTCGATAGTGGGATCAATCTCAAATCTACGCCTCGCCTTCATGGCAAGCAACTGGAACTGCGCGATTCGGAGTGAGCGTCTGAGATTGATCGCCTTTTCACCGCTCGGTGAAGACGGACCGTCGCTCCCGTAGTCTCTCGCGGTGTCACCGATTGACGGGGCAGACTGTGTCGCAGCCAAGGCGGCGTGAGCATCCTTGGCGAGGTGCAATTCAATCCGCATTTGACGCAACTGCTCGGAAAGCGCGTCAATCTCCTCGTTGGCTTTGATTGCTCGTCGTTCCGCTTCAACCAGTTCGCTCTTCATCTTCCTCGTGTCGTCCCCCATTCGGTGGCGCTCGTGACGAATCGCGTCTTCGATGATGTCTTCAGACTTTCTATAGTTGTCCTGCAACATGCGACGCGCATCGTTGACGATGGTGATTGAATCTCTCATGACACGCTGCGCTTCCGCTTCCGCCGTCGTCACCAGATTCATGGTTTGACGTCGAATTTCGGCGTGCTCTTCGCTCGCTTCGTTGATTTCACTAGTCATGCGCGCTTCCCATCGCATCGCATTCATCGTATGCTCGCGAAGAGCGCGCGAGAGATCATCCACGATGTACTTGAAGTTCATCTCGGTGTTTGACTTGTCCACGTGCGCCGAGTGCACATCGTTCTTGATGCGAGTGAGTTCGTTGCGAGTCTGTTCGAGCTGCGTCTCCACTTGTGCTTGCTGCGCGCTATGTCGAACGAGCACTTCCTTTTCATTCGTGACAGAGATTAGCTTGTCGGTGATTTCTTGAATCTTATCGTAGGCTTGACGGAGGAGTTCTTTATCCTTCGACGCATCGGCGCAGTATCTCTCCATTTCGTCGACCCGATGCGCTTTCGCCTTGAGGTCTTGGACGAGCTTTTCGGCAATCTCCAATCTCGTCTGAACGACGATCGATTGTTGATCTCTTTCCTTCGATTGCTCGAGTTCCGCCTTCACGGTGGCCAATTCTTGTTCGAGTGGTTGGATGGCATCAGTTTTCAACGTCGCGAGCTTCTTCTCGGCAATGTTGCACTTTGCCTTCTCTTCGTCGAGTTGCTTTTGTAAAATGAGGAGCTCCGTCGGATCGTTTTCGCGAGGAGGCGCTCTCTTCACTTTTTCGGCATCCTCTCTTGCCGCCGCTGCTTCCTCCTTCGCCGCTTCGAGCGAGAGTTTGAGCGTCTCAACTTCCTCCTTGAGTTGATCCTTCAACGTTGCTTCCCCTCTCGCCTGTTCGAGAGTCGCCTTGAGCGTCTTGATCTCTTTGTCACGCTCCGCCGCGGTCTGTTGATCTTGAGCCAACGGGCCTCTCTCTCGAAGAGTTTTGAGCTCCTTCTCCAACTCCTCTCGCGCCGAGCGCTCGCTCTTGAGCGACTCTTGCGCTTGCTTGAGCCATTCCACCTGCGACGTCAACTTGGCGTTTTCCTCCTTGGTCGCCTTATTCTCCTCCTTTTCCTTTTCCCGGATCTTTTTCGCCTGCTCCTCAAACTGTTCCTCGTAGTACTTGACCGTCGCCTTCACCTTTTGATGCTCCTTGGCCACCTTTTCTTCCAGGCGCGCGATTCGCGTCTTGTAATACGCCGCGTCGAACTGCTCAGCCTCGCCCCTCACGCCGAACGACTTGGACGACGACAACCGCCTTCGAGCGACATCACCGGCGTCCACCGATCCATACTCGCTCGACTCCTCGTACCGTCGACCGCGCGCGTACCCGCCCGCGCCCAACGGCGACCGCGAGCGCTCTCGATCTCGTCCCCCGGCCCCTCGCCTCCGTTCCTCCTCCATCGCCGGCGATCGCGCCCTGCGTCCGCTCGGCGAGCGTCCGTACGTCTCGCCCCCCATTCGCGACGTCGCCCTGTCGTCCTCTCGTCGATCTCGACGCTCGCGCTCGTCGTACCGGTCGCGATAATCATCGCGATACAATTCCGAATCCCGGCGACGAAATTCGCGTTCGTCTCGTCGCGAGCGACGCGAATCCGACGACCCCGGGGTGACGACGTGTCGACGCAATTTATCCCAGAGCGGATTACCCGGCGAGCGCGCGCTCATGGTCCCCCGACGGCGCGCCTTGGACTGACGCTTTCGACGATGGTTCAACGGCACATCGGCGCCGCGCGCGCTCGCGTCGCCTCGTCGCGTCTCTCGACGTCGTCTCGCGCTCGAGACGCCGCGAGGCGATGGAAACGAACGATGATCCTCGATTGACGCGATTTCGCGCGTGGTGCGACGGGCGAGGCATCGTCACGAACGACGACGCGATCGAAGTCAAGTCGTTGCCATGCGGCGCCGCCGACGACGCGCTGGGCGCGACGCCCGGTCGTCGACACTACTGCGTGTTCGCGCGAAGAGACATCGAGGATGGTGAGACGCTTTTTGAAATTCCAAAGACGTCGCTGCTGTGCGCGGCGAACTCGGAGAGGATGCGCGAGTTCGTGGAGAGGGGAGAGCTCGGCGGCGGCTTGGCGCTCAACTGCGCCGCCATGGGAGAATTGATGCGCGATGAGGAGGATGGGGACGACGCCGATGATGATTTTTGGAGTGGATTTAAGGCTATATTACCCCTTTGCGGCGAACGGTCGCTGCCGATGTTTTGGGACGAGGAGGATCGAGCTCGAACGCTGCGCGGGACGGAGCTCGCCGAGCACCTCGCGGAGGACGACGAGGCGTTTGAGGAGGATTTTGAGACGTGTGTGGACGCCATCGGGGCTGAGGAGAGCGAAAAGATGGGTCTAACGGTGGAAAAGTTTAAGGCGGTGGCCTCCATGGCGGCTTCGAGGGCGTTTTACGTCGGTGGCAAGTATCAGGAAGCCTTCGTGCCGTGCGCGGACATGTTCAATCACAAGACGGGGGCAAATTCCGTCGCCGTCTTCGGCGTGGAGGATGAGGACGCAGACGATGCGAACGGAAGCGATGAGGACGTAGACGGCGCGAGCGATTCGTTGGTGATCAAGACGGTGAAAGAGGTCAAGGCTGGGGAGGAGTTGTACAACACGTTCGGCGAGCAGAGCAACGCGAGCTTGCTGCACAAGTATGGCTTTTGCGAAGAGCACAACGTCGACACGGCGACGGTGACCCTGGACGTGGGTTTATTCGAGGACGTGTTCGGTGAGAAGACCATGCACGAGTGTTACGACGTATTGAAATCGAATGGGGAATTGAACGAAGAGTTGATTGAGTTTTTTGAGCACGGCAAGTATTACGAAATCACCGCCAAGGGCGGCGTCGAGCCGGAATTTCGAGACGTCGCGCGCGTCGTCAGGCGAGCGCTGTGTCGTCTCGAGGTGGAAATCCCGAGCGATCGAGCGATGGTGAACGCCTTACTCCTCGCTCGTTTGAAGCGATACGGAGATTTGAGCGATTTGAACGCGGATTTACACGAGGACGTATCCGGAGGACGCTCGCCCGCCGGCGGCGGCGTCGTCGGCGAGCGCGCCGCGCGTCTGGTGAGACGACAAGAGGTTGATTTGATCCTATCTAATTACAATTGACTGACATAGTGCGCACTATCCGACATCGAACGTATCGGCGTGACTGAACACGTCTCGACGACTGAATGACGTCGAGAAGATATCTCATCTCTCAGCGTCTCGGCGCGCCGCGAAGCGTTCGGCATGTGTCCTAATCGTTGAAAATTTGCAACGGCAGAGCTGGCAATGTAGTGCGCGCGCCGCAAGTCTTCGTCCCTAAACAATCGCGCGCTCTCCACGCGATTTGAAAGCCACACGTAATCGAGCGCAAAGTCGCGAAGACGCGCGCGATTTTCAACGCCCGTCGTCGCCGCGTCGAGCGACATCAACTCTCGAGCGATCTCGGTGTCCTCAATCACGCCGATGTGCTCGTACGAAGCGCCATACCCGCCGATTTGCACGGAGATCACATGATCGATGACGCCCGCGGATGAATCCGCGAGCGGATCGACGGACGCCGAATCATCGCCCGGGACGTCGCTGTAGGAGACTTCGCGATCCACGTATTCTGAAAAAAATCGAACGACGCGTGCCTTCTCAGGAAACATATTCAGGTCTCGAATCGTCACTTCCTCGCGAGCGCTCGCGAATATGGGGCAATCGATGGGCGCGTGCGACTCGCACTCGCGCGTCCTTTGGATGACGCCGCCGTCGGCGTCGACGCGTCCCGACTTCCGTCTCGCCGACGTCATCTCACACACGGATATCGGACCACTCAGGACGGCGCACTTTGAGGTCGTCTCCGCGTCAAACGCCGCGCGAACGCGTTCATCTAAGCGTAGCACTTCGCTTTCCGCCGCGATCCAACCGCGAACGGTGAGACGGACGCATCCGGGCACAATGGTGCCGTACATGCCCACGGGATCCTCCGGCGAGTTCAGCCGTCGCACGAGATCCCACATGTCCGTGCGTTCCTGCAATTCCTTCGGATGTGCCACCCAAAACTTCACGTCGTGTCCTTGCGGGCGCGTCTGCGTCTGATGGTTCAATTCCGACGTTCCTCTATCGCCTCCTTCTGGGGCGTACGTCACGTTGTTGTTACCCAAAGCCACCCTCTGTTTCGCTTCGGCCGATTTCTTCGCCTTCCTCCGACCCTGGCGCAGGGTAAACTTCTCGTGACAAATAGATCGACTCACCGACGAAAACGCCCCGAGATCGTGCGCTCGGTGACAATAAAAACACCACCGCATCGGCTTCCCGCCGTTCGCCTCCGCCATGACGAACGACTCCGCGTGTCGATGTTTATCGCACAATCCGGCCCCTCTGTGCGCGCTCCGCCGCTCCCGACACCCATCCACCTCACACACGCGCGAATCATCTCGCTTCCCGCGCCTCGATCCCTCCGCGCTCGCCGTCCCGCCTCGCGCCTTCCCCTCGCCCCCGCCCCTCCCCGAGATTCCCGCCTTCCGCTCGCTCCCCCCCCTCGTCCCCGTCTCCAAGACGTCAAACATCCCCGGATCGAGCCGCCACTCATCCCTCGACCACTCGTGCGCGTTCAGATCCCCCCCCGCGCCGTCGCCGCCGCCGAACTCGAGCGCCAACGCCGCGACGACGTCCTCGTCGACGTCCTCGTCGACCTCCTTGTCTCGCCGCGCGTCGCCATCCCCCGCGCGCATCGCCTCCATCTCGACGCGCGCGTTCGATCGCGCGTTCGCACGACGCGCGCGCTCTCGATCGCACGACCGACGCGCGCGCGCGCGCGAATGAATCGAATCGAAATGACAATGAAAATGACACCGCCGCGCGCGCCCTCTCGACCGAGCGTCTCGCGCGTCGCTTCGCGCACCACCGCGCGGTGACGCGACGCGGTGACGCGCGAGACGTTCGGTCGCGCGGTCGCGTCGCGATTCGCCGCTCCCTCGCGCGCGCGTCTGCCGTCGAGGGGGGGACACCGCGGCGTCGGGGGTAAACGGTCGGTGAAACACCCGCGTGTGGGACAGCCTCTCACAGGACAGTATACGTATACAGTATACGCGCGTTTGTATCAGACTATCACAGTATTTGTATACACAAACGTGCGCGTGCTCTGGGCGACGTCGCATGCGAACGCGACGAACGCGACGCGGTGACGCGGTCACGCGGTGGCGGTCGTCGACGGTGCGTCCGATTCCTCGGCGGTGGCGTCGGGCGCGAGCGTCTCCGCGGCGCGTCTGGCGGCGGCGCACGACGCGGCGACGCGGCGGAGCGCGCGCGGAGAGACGTCGAAGTGCACGTCGACGACGGACGACGACTCGGCGCCGGCGTCTCTGACGACGAGACGCGCGGCGGCGCGACACACGGCGTCTGGATGGTCGTCGTCGTCGTCGTCTTCGTCGTCGTCGTCGTCGTTTCGAGTCGTCGTCTTCCTCGTCGACGTCGACGTCGACGCGCGCACCGCCCAATCGAAATCCGCCAAAAACCGTCCCGGCATCGCCGCCGCCGCCGCCGATTTCTCTCGCCACTTGTGTCTTCGCTCGAGCGCGCGTTCGACGAGCAGGGCGTCCAATCGCGCGTGTCCACTCCCCGGTTCGAACCCCAACGCGCTCGTCGTCGTCGTCGTCGTCGTCGTCGTCCCGGGACGCGCGTCCTCTCCCATCGTCCACACCGCGCGTCTCACGAACGCCTCGCACGCCTCCGCGCACGCCTCCGCCTCTCCGTGCGTCTCCAATCGCAGCGACTCGGCGCTTTTGGCCGCGTTCTTGGCCAATCGCGCGCGCCGCGCGCTCGGTCCCGCGCGCAAATCATCGCACCACGCTTTACATCCATCGTCCAAGAGTTCTCGCACGACGTCCGCGGACTCGGCGTCGAGGAGGGCGCGAAGGGAGGAGGACGAGACCGTCGTCGTCGTCGGCGGCGGCATGGCGGCGGTGCGCGCGCGCGCGCGTGTGACGCGAATGATGATTGATTTCATGATTAATCGATGATTCATTTGAATCGCGCGCGTCAGTCGACGACGCGACGGAGACGCGAGGGATGACGACGGCGATCGCGCCGTCCTCGCGAGCGTCGCGGTACGCGCCGACGAGCGCGGTGCGAGACCGCGAGACGGGAGAGCCCGTGTACTGCGCGCGATTTTGTTCGCTCGAGGGCGCCGAGGACCGATTGTTGCGAACCTTTGCGACGTGCTCGGGACGCCGCGCGGACGTGTACGAGTGCGAGACGAGCGGGGCGGTGACGCTCGTGGCGTCGTTTGAGAGCGGGGACGCGACCGCGTCGCTCTACGCGTGCGAGTGGTGTGCGTTCGAGGAAGAGGAGGCGTCGGCGTCGGCGTCGGCGCGGAGGACGCGGCGACGACCGTGTTTAGCGCTCGGAGGGACGGGATCGTCGATCGAGATCGTGGATTGCGCGACGGGGAAGACGTGGACGAATCTGATCGGACACGGAGGGGTGGTGAACGCGATCGTCGCGCACCCGCGCGAACCGAGTCTGTTGGCGTCGGCGAGCGGCGATTTGAGCGTTCGGTTGTGGCACGCGAAGACGGGGGTGACGATCGCGATATTCGCGGGGAGTCTGGGACACAAGAACGATGTGTTGGCGGTGGATTTTCACAGCGCGCGGGACGATCTCGGACGATTGAAACTCGTGAGCGGTGGCATGGATAATCACGTCAAGGTTTGGGCGACGCCGCCGCTCGACGCCGCCGTCGCCGCGGCGAGGTCGTGGAGACGACCGTTGGCGGAGTTTAAGACGGTCATCGTGGACGCCCCCATGTTTAGTAGTAGTCGAGTGCACAACAATTACGTCGATTCCGTCGGATGGGTCGGCGACGCCGTCCTGAGCAAGAGCGTCGACGGCGTGGCGAAACTCTGGGTTCCCGACGAACCCGTGGGCGTCGTGCACACGCGAGGACGACAGTTTCGTCTCGTCGCCGAGTTCCCACAGAGAGACGCCGAGTTATGGTGGATCCGGTTCGCCGTCTCCGCCTCGCACAACGCCCTCGCGTTCGGCAACGACAAGGGTCAGGTATCCGTGTGGCGTCTCGACGTTCCCGCCGGCGCCAAGCGCGTCCCCGCGCGTCTCGCGGCGTTTCCCGCGCGTCTCGGCAAACGCGCGTCCAACATGGACGATTTTATCTTACCAGAGGGCGAAGGCTCGCGCGTCGTTCGACAGTGCGCCGTGAGTCGCGACGGCGCCGTCGTCGTCGCCGCGTGCGAAAACGGTCTCATCTGTCGATGGGACTGCGTTTGGGTCGACAGAGAGCGCGACGAGAGCGAGATCGACGACACCAGCGGGAGCGACGACGACGGCGGGAGAGATCACGTTCATCTGTAACACTTCATTCATTCATTCATTCATTCATTCATTCATTCATTCGTCCCGAGGCTTTGTATTTTTTCTCACCCCCAGAAGGGACATGAATGATTCCGATTCCGATTCGCAGTGTCGACGCGACGCCACCGCGCGACGCGACGCGTCGACCGACGACTCGGACGCATCCTCGACGCGACCGCATCGTCGAGACATGGGCGCGACGCCGAGCGCGAGCGCGGCGCGACCGCGTCGCCATCGACGCGCGCGAGGCACCGCCGAAGATCCTCGCGCGGATCTTCGCGCGCACGCGGCGTCCGCGCGCGTCGACGACGCCGGTGACGCGGCGACTGAGAGCGCGAATGGGATGGCGTCCGCGCGAGGGCGACCGAGGAGCGAGGGAGATCGAACGCCGACGCACGCGACGACGACGATTCGGAATCACGTCAATCTGAATAAAGCGTCCCTGGAGTGCGTCGCGTCGCCGGACGGTGATCGACACAAGCTGGGAATCGCGTTTAAAGTGGACGCGGACGTGCCGTATCGCGTGAGCCTGGCGTACGTGGCGCGAGAATCGCCCAAGGATGGAGGGTCGTTCGCGCCGGCGTCGACGAATCCGGTGGCGCGCGCGAGTCCGAGGGCGACGACGTCGGCGCGATTCGATGCGGGACTGGGTGGGAGATACGAACAAGCGGTGAGTGAACTCATCGATACGCGCTCGTTCGGGGGTGAACACGAACTCACGACGACGAACGCGGAGACGAGGACGTACCCGCTCGCGATTCGGTTGGAGTGCGTCGAAGACGGCGACAAGACGCTGGACGATTTACCGGCCAATCCACCGGGTGGGTTCGCGCCTTTACGACCGTGGGTCCAGAGTCAGACGACGTACGTCGAATTCGAGCGATGCGCGTCGAGCGTCGACGCCGAGACGTCGTCGTCGGCGTCCAACAAGAACGCCGCGTGGACCTGTCGCGCGACGAAACAAAAAATTTGGGTTCGCGGCGTCTCGTACGAACTCCAAGAGATTTACGGCATAGAGGCCGCCCCGGGCGCCGCGTCCACCGATCGCGACGACGGTTTCCAATCCACCGCTCTCGCCGAATCCGACGAGTGCGTCATCTGTCTCACCGAGCCTCGCGACACCACCGTCCTCCCGTGTCGCCACCTGTGCATGTGCGCCGAGTGCGCGCACCACCTCCGCGATCAGACCACCGGCACCGTCTGTCCCATCTGTCGCAATCCCGTGGAGAGTCTGTTGGAGATCAAAGTCACTGCAGGTGCGTGACTTTCGATCGCGGTCATGATCATGATGATCCTCCCACCATCCATAGTGTACACAAAAAATGTCTAAAAATGCAACAACACACCATGCACCCACGCACACCGCTGACTGTGCCTCGCGCGCGCCATCGTCCCGCGCGTCCGCACACACAGACACGTCGTCATGTCCGCCTCCGCGCTCGCGAACACGCACATCGTCACCGCCAAGGCGTCCATCGCCCGAGGATCCGCCCTCAAGCGCGACTCTCGCGTCGCAAAGGTACGACACGCCCACGGATCGATCGGATCTCGACCCACGCGCGGGAGATACGCGATACGATTCATTCGCACGAATCGCGCGTACGCACGACTGACGAGCGTCTCGATCGTCGCGCGATAGGTCGCGAAGCGCGACGTGACCGTTCGCGCGGATTGGTCCGTGGGTTCGGACGTCAACACGGTACGCGAGACGACGAGCGCGCGCGCGATGGACGTCGCGATCGCATCGGGCGATCGATCGGAGAGGTTTTTTTTTTGCCCGTTTTATCATCGCCCAATGGGATGCATGGGCGCGGACGACGGGTACAGATGGTCTCCGTCGGTGTGATGCACGTCCCGAAACGCGCGAGAGAAGTTTTTTTTTGTTTTTAGTGGACGCGTCGCGTCGTCGTGGGGAGTGACTGACTGACTCGACGACCGTTTTCGTTCCCCGCGCGCGCGCAGATTGTCTGCTTCAACACGGCGGCCGTCATGGGCGCGATGCGATTCGGTTTCATGCCGAGCGTGAAGAAGAACTACGGCGGCGCGACTTCGTACAAGACGATGGTGGACCAAGAGGACGCGAAGAGCATCGGTTCCAAGGATCCGGCCGGTTTCACCGCCGTCGACGTCCTCGCCGCCGGTTCTTTCGCCACCATCATCTCCGCCGGCGAGATCCTCGCCAGGCAGGTGCCGTACTAGATCGATCCCTCTCTCTCTCTCCGATGGGATGGGTCCGTCCGCGAAAGTGAGTGTGGGACATCGCGCGTCGTTCGTTCACGCATTCGTCGCGTTTGTTCATACGATATCTTTCATTAGCCGCTCGTTTTCATCCTAGCCCAGCGCGGCCCCGTCCCGACCGAATCGCCATCGTCGGACTCGTGTTTTTTCATCCAACCCATAACCTTGACGCGCGTGATTGACATTGTGCGTTCACTTCATTTTACCTCGTTCGCTCCCTCAGTTAACACGCGTACATTGCGTGACGGGTCCCTTAACTCAGTTGGTCAGAGTGAGGTGCTAATACACCACATCGAAATTTCAGACTTACATGTAGAAGTACATGATTGACTATGTTGTCACCCACGAGTCACATCGTGGGAGAGCTGAATCTTATCTACATGTATTCGGACCCACGGTCCGTACTGTAGGAGAGTAACGCCTAAGTCGTCGGTTCGACCCCGGCAGGTAAGTGTCGATTTGATCGACCTATCCCGTTTCGAATGCGTGCAAATCGCCCGATAAAAGCCGCCGTACGCGAACATCCCACTGACCGCGATGTTACTTTCAATCCACAGGGACCATAACAAGCAGAAATTGCTGCTATCTACATTCGTAATTTTTTAATTTTTTTGGTCTGGAGACACGAACGGTTTTTTTGTGTGTGCAGGAAGAGTGAAGACGGAAAGGTTGAATGAATGAATGAATGAATGAATGAATGAATGAATGACTTACACGCAAACGAAGAATATTGAAACAATAAAACATATAAAACATCAAATAATGTTACGTTGTCCGTACGTGCGAGCGATCATATATACCCGCGTTCCGGCGCACGTTCCCGACGAGTGTCGGTGTGAGAGTCAGAGTCATCATGCGTGCGACGGACACCACGGACTGGTGTTTCTCGCACGCGCGTTGGAAAATTCAATGACATCCACGAGAGATGCCTCCCATGTCGCCACCGTGGCCGCCAATCGTTCCGCGATTTCCAACGCCGCGCGACCTCTTTCATTCGCCGCGACGTTTTCGTCCACCGGCACGTGACAGGCGGCGGCGGCTTGACTCGAGACGCCATCGTGTTCGCGCACGACGGACATGACGTACGATTGAAGAGGATCAAAGATCGCCTTGGCGTTCATGACGGATAATCGTTGTACGTCGTACTGCGGCCTCAGCGACGCGAATCCCTGCCGCGTCACCGTAATGCGCCCGGAACTGACGCCCACGCCCAGCTTGCGTACGAAGTGATCGCGACGCGCCTCCAAGTCTCGTCGCGCTTGAGCCCGACTCGCCGAGGCGAACACGACGTCCGGTCCGTCGTCTAACAACACCTCGTTCACGGTCGGTAAATCCGGCACTCCCCACGCGACAAAATCCTCGCAGTACCGAGGCAAATGTCCACGATTCGCATCTCGCGCCGTTCGGCGGTTCCGGCGGTCGACGTCGCCGACGCCGACGCCGACGTCGACGTCGAGGTTGTCGGCGTCGTGACGCCACCGCCGGAAACTTATGGCACCTACGGGTTGAATTAGTTTGAACCTTACCTTCTGATTTTGCCGGATCATTCCCTCCGCCATCGTCGCCACGATCGGCGTCGAACCGTCCGCGAACTCGATGAAGTCACCGTCTCGCCCCTCTCGTCGCACCGTCACCTCGAATTCCACATCCTCGTTCCCCCCGGCTTCGACGCGCGCGACGCGCACGAGCTCGTCGCCTGTCGCGAGCGGACCGAAATTTCTTTTGTCTTCACGCGCACCGACGACGAGTCGCGCGAACGCGCGCAACGATCTCGGCATCGAGACGACCGATTTACCGATGGATTTCGAAATTCACCGCGTCGACGTCTGGCGTGGCGGCACCCCCGCCTCGATCGAATCGATTGACCTGTGGACGCGCGAGGTGCGCGCGAGGCGCGAAACGATTCATTCCGAATGGGTACAAAACACCGTTCGAATCCTCGGAACGAACGAGCCTCTCGTCCGAGCGCGCCGGCGTTGCATCGACGGAAGAGAGTCGCGATGGTGATGATGAGGGCGTCGCGATGACGGGGTGCGGACGGTTCGCGCGCACGTGACGACGTCCGACGCGGTGAAACGGACGCGAAGGTGGAGAACCATTTTCACTCGGCTTCATCGGCTTCGGTGCAGGGGAGAACGAGGGTCGCGCGCGACGCCGTCGTTGTCGATGGTACGGATGATGGCAGCCGCCGCGACGGACGGTTAACCGTCGTCATTCCGCGACGCGCGGTGTGAGCGTCGCCGACGATGGTGCCGCGTCGGCGCCACGCGTACGACGCTAAAAAAACGCTCGTGATGTGTGTGTCTGGCGCGACATGGCGCGACGAGTACGCGCGCGACGGCGATGAAGAGGCGCGTCGTCGATGCCAGATCTTACCACTCGAGCTCATCGAAGAGGGAGACTACCTTCGCGCCGTGTCCGACGACGACGCGACTGAACTGTGGGCGCTCGTCGCGAGGGTCGAGATGGGCGTCGAGTCGGAAAAACTCGCACAATATAAGGCTCGATTTTTCCCTGGAGACGATGATTTCGAGCTCGGAGGATTCGCGTGTTCGACGGACTCAGACGTGCGAGCGAGCGCGCCGCCGCCTCGGTTGCAGTTCGACGATCGTGGTCACTTCGAAGGCCATCCGCTGTACGGATGCGTGGAGGTGACTTACTTTGACATCGATCGCTTGATGGACAAGTACGACGAGGACGGTAAGAGCGAAACCGCATCTAACTCATTCGGATGGAACATCTCGGCGGGATCGACGTCCATGCGCGAGTATGTGGCGACGACTCAAGCGTACCTCGATAGAATTTGGCCGGGAAGATTTGCGGCGAGGAAAAAAGGCAAATACGTCGAGATCGCGTTAGGAACGATACTTGACGAAGCGTGCTACAAGATTCCTCGCGACGTGGACAGCACGATCTGTTTTCAGAGACTGCTGTTCACGTCGGAGGACGGCGTCCGAATGAGAGACGTCGCCTCGGCGACGTCGGAATTACTTCGCCACATCGTCGATGTCAGAAACGCCACGAGAGACGTCATCTTGCGCGCGGGCAAACTCGTTGAAAGAGACATCGCGGGTCTGCAGCGAGTGTTCCGAGACGATAGAGTGTGGAACGGATCGATGAATGTGGTGACGGGACACTTGAATCTTGGGGTAGAGACTCGCTCGCCGGTGACGACGGTGCCATGGGACGACGATGAGGACATCGACCTGTGGTGGGCGACGGGGCTCTGGCTGGGAGACGGAAGTGTCTCAGATACTTGCTTCGCGATCGGATTAACCGATGACGAAAACGTGAAAGCGGCGGTTGAGTCGGCGAACGCCTCGACGTTTGACTTGGATGCATACGGGCACACGGAGTTCGGCATGATTTTAGCCCGGTTTCAAGCATGGGAAGCGGCCACGTCATTCACGGTTCATGATGCACGCATCACCGTCTTTGACGACGAACACCCTCACGGTGTGATTATGCGCCGGTGCGCGAGTTTGAGGGTTACGAGTTCTCTCTTGAAAGAGCATTTGATGGATATGTGCGTGTTCGATGACAAAACGGTGCCTTACGAAACAGCGAGAAGATGTCGAGACGACCTCAGCATCCAGCACAAGCTTGCATTGCTAAGCGGATTATTGGACGCGGACGGAACGAGATCCCTACGTGATGTGGACAGCGTTGAATTCAACCAGGCAGTCCTTCCGCGCGACAACGCCATCAATATAAACGCCGCGCGCGGTCACGACACCATATTGTCTTTGTGCGCTTTAGTGGCATGTTCGATCGATATCGACGCGCGCATGGATCTCAGAAGACAACTTTCAGCACTTCCGTATCAAGAAGAGGTCATGTGGCGCACGCGCGGAGGCGTGGCCATGTCCTCGCCAACACAAAGGATCGCATGCACTGTTTTGGGTAAGCGATGTGCGCTTTCGAGACCAGAAAAGATCTTCACGCGAATCGGTGCATCTTTCGGTCAGTGGTCCACGGCCGATCGACGAGCGCGCACCGCGGAGATTCATCTCGTCGGGACGAGTCGCATGGTGCTCGCCAACGGCACCGTCGTTGCGGTGAACAAGCACAAGGCGTGAAGACGCTGCCGTGTTAATGATACATAGACGACAAGAGACGACGAGATTATGATTAGAAGCGACTGATTAGACGACAAAAGATTGAATCATTAGACGATTGTCATTAGACGAAAAAGTTACACGTACTCAATCCCGACCGTCGCCGCCGCCGCCGCCGTCCCTCTTCCTCGACACATCAGTTGTCCGAACAATCCAGGAAAAATGTCCCTCAGAACGATGACTATCCATTGATGGTCAGATCAGAACAGTCCACTTAGACAACGTCATCTTAGACAACACACACATCCAGTATCCCTCGGGGCGGATGGGGTGATCGACGAGTGACGACCGGTCATCCGTGCCTCGTAGTGAAGACCCTCGGAACGCCAACGAGCGTCCCGGTCGCGTGCTGCCATGACGCGCGCG
>MDTE01055246.1_pt1 | contig 20903 bp, 16 predicted proteins | sample 811231 | NCBI WGS metagenome assembly MDTE01 (sample SAMN05326651, study PRJNA326480) | marine metagenome | isolation source: seawater | place: Indian Ocean: Red Sea | collected 2010
CTGACTTGGGTTCACGGCCTCCAGTAGAATAGTGAGTCTGGTTGCCATTAACACTTACATTCATATTTATGGCTTCTGCGACATTTTTAATGCTACCCTGAGATCTGCAATAATATCATCTATATTTTCTATCCCTACTGACAACCTAATCATTTCTTCCCCAATCCCTGCTGCATGCAATGCCTGTGAACTCATTTGCTGATGTGTCGTGCTACCAGGATGAATAACCAATGTTTTTGCATCACCGACGTTCGCAAGATGAGATGCCAGTTGAACTGACTCGATGAATTTCTGCCCTGCCTTACGCCCGCCTTTTATGCCAAAGCTTATCATTGCTCCACAGCCTTTTGGCAGTACTTTTTTTGCTAGCTTATAATCCGAATGACTTGGAAGGCCGGGATAATTTACCCAACTGACCTCTTTAGATTCCGACAAAAATTTAGCTACCATTTTTGCATTATCCACGTGTCTCTGCATTCGAAGAGGTAATGTTTCAATGCCCTGAAGAATATGAAATGCGTTGGTAGGGCTTAAACAAGCGCCAAAATCTTTAAGCCCTTCCGACCTAAGGCGCATGCAAAACGCCATTGGACCAAACTCTTCAAAAAAATCAAGGCCATGATAGCCTTCGTATGGTTCGGTTAAAGTTGGAAATTTACCGCTCTTTTCCCAGTCAAAATTACCACTATCAACTATTGCCCCTCCAATTGCTGTTCCATGTCCACCTAGAAACTTTGTCAATGAATGTATCACAATATCTGCCCCTTGCTCGAACGGTTTCATAAGGTAAGGCGTGGTAAAAGTACTGTCTATTAAAAGAGGTAGCCCTGCATCATGCGCTATACTGGCAATCGCTGCGATATCCATAACTTCAATGCCCGGATTACCAAGAGTCTCACCATAAAGCAGCTTTGTATTTGGTTGAATTGCTTTTTTAAAGGCATTTGCCTTACGAACATCAACAAAAGTAGTCTCTATTCCAAATCGCGGGAGAGTGTAGCTAAACAAATTGTGGGATCCTCCGTAAAGTGATCCTGAGGAAACTATATGTGAGCCTGAACCCATTAAAGTTGCTACTGCTAGGTGCAGCGCCGCCATTCCACTCGCTGTTGCAACTGCACCAACACCCCCTTCCATTGCTGCTATACGTTCTTCCAATACGGCAGTCGTCGGGTTTGAAAGCCTTGTGTATATATGTCCTGGACTTTCCAGATTATATAGCGCAGCTGCATGCTCAGTATCATGAAACACAAAGGATGTTGTTTGATAGATTGGAACCGCACGTGCCCCATTTTTTGAATCAGGTTGTTGGCCTGCATGCAAACTTAGCGTGTCAAAATTGTAAAATTTAGGCTTAACCATTAAAAAAACCTTTTAAATATAGACACTAATATAAACTAATCCTTCCAATTATCGTAGGTATTATTTAGATGACCCAATATAAAGTTAAGCTTCGGCCTTAATAACATTTAACATAGAGCCTACGCTCAGATCATAAACTACACTCTGGAGCAACATAAAATTTTAACAAAAGATGATGTGACGGCCAAAACTGCCAAATGATTAAAAAAAAATATGGCTGGGTTGGACTAATATTAGAGGTAGCACCTAACACAGTGCTTTTCTATCAAATAGATTCTTTTTTGTCTCTATGGAAATAATTTGGATTGCTCTCAGCTACACTCGCTTTTACACTATTCAACAAGCTTTGCTGAACCAGCTTGAAGGTTGAAGTACCTGGTTTGTGCGAGCCAGCTCTAATCTCTTTTGCGAGCTGGTAATAAAATTGTTCTGCATCATTTTCATCTAACAGCTCAGATAGCTCAGCAAAATGATCCGAGAAATTCTTTTCCTGAGAAATAATTTGACGTTTTACAATGCTAATTGCATTTCCAACCATTAACGCATTATAGCGGGCTTCTCCTGTAAGGTTAGGGGTCAATTTTTTACTGATCGTCTCGTGAGCGATATCAAGTAGGTCAACAAGTGAGGGTTTTTTTCTCATAAAATCACCAAACTCGATTGGTTGCAGGACTACCAAACTCTTCCATCATGGGGTCAAACTTAACTGGTCCCCGTCATACGCATAATTTCTAGTTCTAACTCAGGGACAACATGTGCTGTTAATGCAAGCTCAAGGTTTCGTTCGCCGCCAGAAACAAAACGATTTGCCTGGTGAAGGGCAATAACTGCCCATCGAACATGAGCCATAATTTCCCAGTAAAATACTATATCAGAATCAATACTAACACCAGTTTCTGACTCGTAACCTCTGTAAAAAGCTCTCCGTGACCCCAAGCCACCTGCTTCACGCTCAATAGCTCCAAATCGCCAACACTTCGCGCAAAACCAACCAAGATCTTCTTCAAGGGCACTAAGCCCTGCAAACTCCCAGTCAAGGACACCTGAAAGCCGGGTCCCGTCAATCATGAGGTTTCCCGTACGATAGTCGCGGTGACAAAGCACAATATTTTGATTGCCTGGGGCGTTTTTTTCTAGCCAGGTAAGCCCCCATTCGAGAACAGGGTGAGCATCTGGCAGAAGGTCCAATTGCTGGCGATATTCCAAAATAGTTTCTAACGTATGTGTATTTTGTAAGAACGAAAGCTCAATACTTTCATAAGGAATGGCATGAATGCGGGCCAAATTTCGGCCTAACTCTCTCACTAGCTTTTCATTGGCCGGCTGTCTTGCTAAAGCATGGCCAGCAGCAAGCCCATCAACCTTTTCCATTAGAAAAAAAGGTGAACCGACAATACTGGGGTCACTGCAGTAAAAGTAAGGTCTTGGAACTTTGACGTTAGATTTATAGGCTGTTCTTAATAATAAAAATTCTTCGCCCCTTGAACGGCTTAAAGGAATGCGCGAAGGAGAGTTTTTTCTCAGAACCAGCTCACGAATCCCGTCTAGAATACCTCCTTTTGATTTAATGTTTATTACCCAATTTTCCTGTATTGCTCCCCCCGATAGTGGCGCCACATCCTTAATATGAGTAACGCCACCCAATCTTTCTGCTATGATCCTTTCTAGGTGCGCTTGTGTCTCTCTAGTTATCAATTCCATTGCCAAAAATTGGCCCCCTCTTTTCGAAAGCTCTTGGCAAGAATCATCATGTGAACTTCGGAAGCTCCATCAACTAATCTCGCCTGACGCGCATAGCGATACATCCACTCTAACGGAATATCCTTTGAATAACCTTTTGCACCACAGAGTTGTATCGCCGTGTCGATCACTTGGTGGAGAGCATCAGCTACATGGGTTTTTGCAATAGAAACAGCCTTTCGCGCTTGCCTACCTTGGTCTAATTGCCATGCCGCATACATTGTAAGAAGTCGGCCAGTATGGATCAAAGTTGCTGCATTCCCTAAACTAATCTGTATACTTTCCCTTTCCGCAAGCTTAGATCCAAAAGCATCCCTTTCCTCGACATATTCACAAGCAATTTCAAGAGCCCTTTTTGCAAGCCCAAGCCATCGCATGCAATGGGTAAGGCGAGCAGTCCCCAGTCTAATTTGCACACACTTCATACCCTCACCAACTTCCATTAACCGATTTTCATCAGGAATTTCTAAACCATCAAAAGCCAGTTCACAGTGTCCACCGTGCTCTTCTGGGCCCATTATTGGAATACGACGCACAATCTCCCAACCAGGGTCATCCTTGTGGAATAAAAAGGCTGTTAAATTTTGTCGAGATTCATCAGAAGTACGAGCTAACAATATAAAATGGCTAGCAGCACTAGCTCCTGTAATAAACCACTTCCGGCCATATACAACCCATTTATCTCCCTTTTTTTCAGCACGCGTCATCATCATTCCAGAAGGATCAGATCCTCCGCCTGGAGCCGGCTCAGTCATCACAATTGATGAGCGGACTTTTCCATCAATAATTGGCTGGAGCCATTTTTCTTTTTGGAGAGATGTTGCAACTTTATTAAGGACATACATATTCCCGTCATCTGGAGCTGCTGCATTAAATACTACTGGGCCAAAAATTGAACGGTTCATTTCTTCATAGCAGGCAGCCATTCCAACAAGGTCTATCCCACGCCCCCCCCGTTCAACTGGCATTGATATCGCCCAAAGCCCTCTTGACCGAGCTTCTTGACGCAGTTCCTCCAACAAATCCTCACGGATATTTTCATAAGCATCAAAATTGTTGGAATCAGTTTCGACAGGCAAAATTCTGTCGGCAACGAATTTTCGTATATTTAATCGGAGTTTTTCAATTTCGGGATCCAGTTTAAAATCCATTAATTCCAATCCTTTACAACATTTTTTGACCAAGCCTTTCTGAAAAATTAGAAAGAACAAATTCAAGAATATTTTCCGCCATCGCGATATTCCCTATTATATCCGGATGAGGGTCACGAAGTGCACGCTGAATTTTGCGTCTGCTCTCGACAAAACCAATGTTGTTAGCCTGAGCAAACTCTCGAAGATGATCAACATGCATATAATAACGCTTTTTTGTCATTGGATCCCTGCTGATTCGGTGCCAATACCGCAACCAATTATAATGGCCCTCCTCTTGGTCAGAGATAAGTGCAAGCTTACCCCCTGATTGCTGGACTAATGCTGAAGCTTGGCTAATAAGGGCAAAAAGCAAGTCCCATTTCTCATTATTATAATCCAAATCCTCCATTTGATATCTCGTCTTGGAAATAATTTCGTCAAACCGAGGCCACGAAGCTATATTAACAATTAATTTTCGTTTACTCTGTAGTCCTGACGTATCTAGAAGATGATCCAGTTGGTCCAAAGTAAAACCGCACTTCCCTCTCTTGCGGGAAGAAGTAATAAAATCTAGCGGTAAAGATTCCCCGGTTTCTAGATAAAATTGTTGTACTTGAGCTGGCCCAAAAGCAAATGAGCCACACAAAGATACCCTTAATTTTTCTTTGATTAATTCAGCTCGCATCAATATTTGGGAGCGAGAGATAATGTAATTTCGACTGATTTTGTTTAGATGACTAAAAAAACGCTCGTTAGGATGTCTAACCACCTCACCACGATCATTAAGTTTATAATAAAATGGCTTCCGTGTTCCAAACTTACCCTTATTTCGCCAAAAAAAATTGTCATCAAGGTCATTCGAAGTGATTTGAAAAATTACTAGATCTGGCCGGTATCTTAACCCTTCCTTCTTCAAGGCCTCGAGCTGTTGGTCCGTACCCCAACCGGAATAACCCATTGATATAATCTCTACATTGTAACCAAGTTCATTTAGTTTTTTTTCTAGAACTCTGGTGTAGAGTGCATCTCTAGGAACAATATAACCATAAGTATTTGAATCCCCCAGAACAAGGATCCGGAAACTCTTATTGGTATTTATGATATTGTGTTCAACATCACGCCAACCTTGGGAATTTACTCGGTCCTGGTAACTAACGCCACTATCAGGATTGACTACGCGCACAAGTTGGTAAGGATCAAATCCCCAACCATATTTTCGCCCATTTTCAGTTAATTTATATCCTGAAGTTACCATTGCAACCGGGCTAAAGATAACTAACAGCACCTCGCACAATCCAATTGTAGATAGAATACTTAAAGCAATTAATAATGCTGATATTGTTTTTTGGTACTTGCTAAAATATGTCATGTTTAATGAAAAAAATTAAAACAATATTCGTATCACGACAACCTCACACAAATCAAAGTGCCTTTATGAGGTGCCCCCCATCTACTGGAATAGTCACCCCGGTTATGTAACTAGACTGTTCTGATGCTAATAATAGCAATGGTCCACTTAGATCATCAAGCTTACCGCAGCGTCTTTGCGGCAAAGATTTAATCATTGCTTTCCCCTGCTTACTTGCAAGCCACTTGCGATTTAAGTCGGTTGAAATATACCCTGGAGCAAGGGCATTAACGCGTATACCGTACCGTGCCCACTCCAGAGCCAACACCTTCGTCATATGTACAATCCCAGCTTTTGATATAGAATATGGAGCAACTCCTGGAGACACCCCAAAAGCTAAAATAGATGCTATATTGATTATACTCCCCTCCACATTATTTGACGATAATTTCCGTGCTACTTCTTGTGCAACACGCCAAGCACCCTTCAGATTTGTATCAAAAACCCTATCCCATTCTTTTTCTTCAACATCTAAAGACAAACCTGTCCCAACAACTCCGGCATTATTTACCAAAACTGTTGGTATCCCAAAATGATCCTCAAGCCTAGCCAATCCCTCAGATATTTGCTTTCTTTTTGTAACATCCATCGTTATCGCTAAAGCCTCTCCTCCGCTGTCTCTGATTTCCTCTTCAAGTTCTTTAATTAGGTTCTTTCTGCGAGCAGAGATACACACTTTAGCCCCTGCTTTAGCTAAAACCTTGGCAAAGTGCCGTCCCAATCCAGATGATGCACCGGTCACGAGAGCTACTTTTTCGTGCAAAAAAAAACCCATTTTGTCCCCCATCATTGTCTTGCCCGTTCACGTAAAACAAAGCTTGGTGTTATCGAATAAAAGTTTTGGGAATGGCACGACATCTCTTGATGAGGCCATCAAGCTTACTACATAACACCCAAGCCAAAAACTCTACTCTCCTATAACATTTATTATTAATTCCTTTAATATTCTTTATTGCATGGTAGATACGAATTTTATTCTTCAATACTTAAAAATTAAAGCTATAGTAATATATGATTAAGAAAGGGGAATAGAATGGAAAATACATTTCATGCTGCATGCGTACAAAATGACGCTTCAGCAAATATTACTGAAAACCTTTCAAGATCGGAAGAATTAGTACGGGAGTCTGCTGCTGCTGGTGCTGACTTGATTACATTGCCTGAATTTTTTAGCTGCTTAGATATACAGAAAGAAGGCCTTATAACAAAACCACACTCTGAAAAAAGTCACCCAGCACTTAAGCACTTTCAGCCGCTAGCAGACGAGTTGTCTAAGTGGATATTGTTAGGGTCAATAACCGTTAAAGCAGAAAAAGGTCTTTTTTACAATTGTTCCTATATGCTTAATGCATCAGGAAAAATTATTGCCCGCTATCCAAAAATTCATCTTTTCGATGTTGACTTGGGAAAAAATAATTCCTACCGAGAGTCTCGGCAAGTGAAGCCAGGGGACAAAATCACAGTTGCGTCTACCCCTTGGGGAAAGCTAGGTATGACAATTTGTTATGATATTCGCTTCCCACATTTGTACCGAACTCTCGCCCAATCTGGTGCAGAAATTTTAACAATACCAGCGGCGTTTACAAAAAAAACCGGTGAGGCACATTGGCACATTCTTAATCGAGCACGAGCAATAGAGTGCGGTGCCTTTGTCATTTCCGCTTGCATGCCCGGAATTCACGGCAAAGGAAAAACATTTGGACATTCATTAATTGTGAACCCATGGGGAGAAATACTAGCTGATGGCGGTAGTGAAGAGGGCTTTATAGTGGCAAAAATCAATTTGGACGAAGTGTCCCGTGCCCGAAATATGATCCCAGCATTACGACATGATCGTCCCTTTAACGTTGAGAAAGTTTTAACTGTAGCAGCAGAATAGTTTTGCAGGAGTATTCATGTAAATAATATGTTACTTCCTAATCTTGTTAAATTTTTTGTTGTATTTCACCCATAATCACGCATCAAACGTGAAACGGAAATTAATATCCTATTGCACAACCATCCTTTCTGGACTCCGATCCCCCTGTCAAAATTCCAGCCTCCCAATCCACCCAAATAGCCTGCGAACCACCAATCGGTTTAGTCGCTTGTACAACTTTATGCCCCAAAGATTTTAGGCCTTCGATAACATCACCTGGAATTCCCGATTCAACCTCAACAGTCCCATTTTCTGGATCTGGAAATAGCCTGGGGCTATCTTGGGCTTCTTGAATATCTAATTTATAATCGATGAAGCGTGTTAAAAAATTCATATGACCAAAAGCTTGATATTGGCCACCCATAACACCAAATGGCATTACCACCTTACCATCCTTACAAACCATACCCGGAATGATTGTATGGAGAGGACGCTTTTTAGGCCCAATGCAGTTTGGGTGCATAGGATCCAAGACAAATCCTTGAGCACGATTAGTTAAGACAATACCAGATTTTGGAGACATTAAACCACTGCCAAAACCTTCAAATAGTGTATTGATAAAACTGCAACAATTGCGTTCTTCATCAACAACCGAAATATAAACAGTGTCTGGGTGTGCCGATCCATTAATAAGTGGCAACTCAGTATTAGCTTTAGTGGGGTTAATTTGTGTAAGTAGCTCTTTAGCATACTCTGGAGATAACAGTGACTTTACAGGCACTTCGTTATATGCTGGGTCCGAAATGTAAAGGTCACGATCACGATATGCTAATTTTCCAGCTTCAATCTCTAAATGGTAATGTTCAATAGAGTTAAGTCTCATATGCCCTGGATCCATAAGATTCATAATATTCATAAGCATCAAAGCTATAACACCCTGCCCATTGGGTGGGCATTCAAATATTTCAAAATTTCTAAATTTTGTTGAAATTGGGACTACGTATTCACCAGAATAACCTTGAAAGTCCGCAAGAGTGTGAAGCCCCCCCTTGGATTGAAGGTAAGTGACAATATCATCAGCTATCTCCCCACTATAAAATGCATCTCGACCGTCCCGCGCAATTTTCCTCAAGGATTCTGCCAACTCTGGCTGATGGTGCATTTCTCCAACATCCGGGAGACTTCCGGTCGGCATAAAAACACGTCTGAGATTCTCATCACCCATTACAACGCTTTTCTGTGCCAATAGGTCAAGCGCTACACGTGAAGCAATGGGGTAACCATTTTCGGCATAGCGGATAGCAGGGCCTAACAGTTCATCCAAAGGCAAGCGCCCATGGTCTTTATTGAGCTGACACCATGCATCTACAGCTCCAGGGATTACAACGGAATGGGGTGATTGCCTTTCAATGTTTTTTATCTGGTGCATGGCATACCAGTCGGCTGTGGCAGAGGCCGGGGCCGTGCCTGATCCATTGAACGCTATAATTTCCCGCGATCCTGAAGGAGAATACAGGCAAAAACAATCGCCCCCAATCCCTGTCGATGCTGGTTCGACAACACATTGCACAGCACATGCCGCTATAGCAGCGTCCATTGCGTTTCCACCTCGTTGCAACATATTGATTCCTGTCAAACTCGCTAAACTACTTGATGTTGCAACCATCCCAGATGGTGCATGGACCGGAGATCGACCTGGCAATTCCATATTTCGCATGCACTAACTCCTCTTATCTAATTGGCTTTTCGACTAGCCTTACTACGATCTCTTGACACGGCGATGGTTGATATAAAGTATACAGTTACAAACTGTGAAACTCGATTAACGGGAATGAAACAGTTCTCCAAAGTACTGTACAACTAAACATGTATCAGATTTTTCCGATTACTAAAATTTAAAACTAAAGTAGCACACCAATGTTCTTTCTCTTATTTAATACCATCAACTCACTTGTAGTTCTTTTTTTCAATTTCAGAAAAAAAAAGAAAAATAAGCAGACCCTTTCCTTGGCTACTAGTTACTTATTCTTCCCTCTCTACTCCATTGCTTTTTCTAAGTATCACTACATCTAACCTTAAACATAGCCTTGAATATTGATGCGCAGGTTATGAGGAAGAATTAAAATAATAGGAGGTAAGTCTCGCACGGGACTCATGGATCAACAAGACCAATAGGATAGCTAAATGAAAAACTGGGCAAAAGACATTTTTTACGCTTTGAAACGTGCTAACGTGCGCCAAATAGCTTATGTGCCAGATGCTGGCCATAAGTGGCTAATTAGCGCATGTGAGAGTGACTCAGCGATTATTTCTGTACCCGTCACTACCGAAGAGGAAGGAGTCGCGGTGCTTGCTGGAGCTTGGTTAGGCGGGCAACGTGGAGCCATGTTAATGCAATCGTCAGGCGTAGGGAATTGCATTAATATGTTTTCTTTAATAACCGAATGTAAATTTCCTTTTGCCTGTTTTGTCACAATGCGAGGCCAATGGAATGAATTTAACCCTTGGCAAAGACCTATGGGGAAAAATGCAGGTAAATTATTGAAAACAATGGGCCTATCAGTAAATACTGTTTCACATGCAACAAAGGTTGGAGCAAAGGCTGAGCAAATGTTACATCAAGCTTTCACTTCTGACACGGCTGCTGCTTTATTACTGCATCAAAAGCTAACGCCGAGAAAGACATTTGGAGAATAGATAACGATGGTTAACCAAAATACCAAAAAGAAGGTATTCCTGTTAAACCGCAGATTAGTAGCAAAAAAAATTCTAGCAGCCCGAAGTGATATTCTTCTTGTAACAGGATTAGGCTCTACCACTTGGGATTTTGCAGCGACGAAGGATCGTGACCTGACATTCCCCCTCTGGGGTGCAATGGGAAGTGCAACACCAATCGGACTAGGTATAGCTATTTCAAAAAAAGACCGACATGTAGTTGTGGTAACGGGGGATGGCGAGATGCTGATGGGAATAGGGGCTCTTGCAACAGTCGGAATTATCAAACCGAAGAACCTATCAATTTGTATTTTTGATAATGGTCACTATGGCGAAACAGGCATGCAAAAAACAGCTACCTCCTATAAATGTGACCTCGCTTTAACAGCCAAAGGCTTAGGCATTAACAATGCAGAGTCCATCTCTACAAATCGACAATTAAATGAACAGATTCCCGAAATTGTTAGGGGTCCTGGCCCCCTATTAAGAGTGATAAAGGTAAAAGCTGAAAGCTTGCCCTTTGTACTTCCTCCTAAGGATGGTGTTAAGTTAAAAGGTCGTTTCCGAGCTGCGTTGCTTTAAGCAAGAAAGCTGAAACCAATTATCTAAAAACTACTAAGGAGGAAATACAGATGCAAAAGTTGGAAAAACTTGATTTCACTATATCTGGAAAAACTATACCGCCTGCATCTGGTGAATATTTTGAAAGTTATAACCCATTTAGCGGAAAGCCATGGGCAATGGTAGGGCGAGGGACAGCTGAGGATATCAACCATGCAGTTCAAACCGCAAAAAAAGCTTTTCTTGAAGGTGACTGGCCAAAGCTTACCCCAACAGAACGCGGGCATTTACTAAGAAAACTTGGCGACCTTGTAGCAGAGAATTCTGAAAGGCTAGCTAGATTAGAAGTTCAAGAGAATGGAAAATTAATTGCTGAAATGCGTATGCAAATAAATTACCTTCCTCAATGGTATTATTACTTTGGTGGCCTTGCCGATAAAATTGAAGGATGCGTTCTTCCTATAGACAAGCCTGAACATTTTGCATACACTTTGCATGAACCCCTTGGGGTTGTTGGTATGATTACCGCTTGGAATTCTCCACTTTTGCTTCTTACCTGGAAGTTAGCGCCTGCATTGGCCGCAGGAAATACAGCCGTGATAAAACCATCCGAATTCACCTCTGCCTCGTCATTTGAATTTGCAAAATTAGTTCACCAAGCGGGGTTTCCTCCTGGTGTCGTAAATGTTGTTGCTGGTTTTGGGTCAGAAGCAGGTGAAGCTCTTGTTACACACCCTGATATAGCTAAAATTGCATTTACCGGTGGTTCAGAAACTGGAATCAATATCTATCAAAAAGCCGCTAAAGGCTTAAAACGGGTTAGCCTTGAACTTGGTGGAAAGTCACCTAACATCGTTTTTGATGACTGCAATATTGAGAATGCCATCAACGGAACAATTTCTGCAATCTTTGCCGCTACAGGGCAGACCTGTATCGCAGGATCCAGACTATTACTCCAACGTTCAATTCACGATGAATTTGTCGAAAAATTAATAAAACTTGCTAAATCTGCTCGGATGGGCGACCCAATGTCAAACGATACCCAAGTCGGACCTGTCACGACTTTACCACAAATGAAAAAAATTATCGAATATATGGAGATAGGAAAAAACGAGGGCGCTGACTGTCTTCTAGGAGGGGTCCGTGCCACTAGACCCGAGTGCGGTACCGGCTGGTTTGTAGAACCAACTATCTTTACAGGGGTAAATAATCAAATGAAAATTGCGCAAGAAGAAATTTTTGGCCCCGTGCTTTCGGTGATTCCTTTTGATGATGATGATGAAGCTATAGAAATAGCTAATGACAACGCGTACGGACTAGGCGCTGGCGTTTGGACCGGGTCAGTAGCAAGATCAATCAATATACCAAAACAAATCCGTTCAGGAACTGTATGGGTTAACACCTACCGAGCAGTTAGCTATATGGCCCCTTTTGGAGGTTATAAAAAATCTGGTCTCGGAAAAGAAAATGGGCAAAACGCTATCCACGAATATCTCCAGTCTAAAACCGTTTGGGTATCTACAGGAGGTGCTACCCAAAATCCTTTTATCATGCGCTAGGAAGCAATTTTTAATTGATTGAAAATAAACTACCGCCTAAAACGCAATAAAAAAAAGCCCTACATAAAGGAGCTGCCTGGTTTTAGGTTAACTCTTTTTGCGAATTCACCCGCAGAAATTTTTTTCTCATTTTCAGGCTTTACACGCTTAACTAAAATTCCCTCGCCAAACGTTGAAACAACAAAGCCCTCGCTACATATTTGAACTATCTCTCCCGGTTTGCCTTTATACTTCTTTGTAAGTGCACAATCAAAAATTTTAAGCTGAGCCCCATCCAAGGTTGTCCAAGCACCGGGTTGAGGATTGGTGCCACGAATCAAATTATAAATTTTCTCGGTCGGTTCAGACCAATTAATCTCTGCATCTTCATGTCGACACCAACTTTCATAAGTTGCCTGGGAATGATCCTGTGGTGTTTTGTTGGCATTGCCCTGAGAAATGAGCTCTATAGATTCTAAGATAGCCTCAACGCCCAGTGGAAATATTTTTCCAAAATAAATATCGCCCAACGTATCATCTGGTTCAATTGCAACCTCTTTCTGCAGCAGTATTTCTCCTTCATCTAAGCCATCGTTTGGCCAAAATATGGACAGCCCAGTTTTCCTAGCCCCTAAAATAATTGGCCAATTTATGGAACTAGGACCTCTGTGTTTTGGTAATAACGATGGATGGAAACAAATGGAACCATACCTTGGAATACTTCTCACTTTCTCGGGCACAAAAATAGTTACATAGGCCATAACGCAAAGGTCTGACTTCAACTCTAGGAATTGTGAAACAGTCTCTTCCGCCTTAAAGTTAGGCGGTTGATAAAATGGTAGGTTGTTCTCAATGGCAACCTCTTTAATGGGATCAATTGGTTTTTCTTTCAGGTCAGGTGCACAGTATACACCTACCACTTTATCCTTTCCTTTTTCTAATATTGCTTCCAAACATGCTTTTCCAAAGCCTTGCTGTCCCATAACAACTAAACGCATATCTTTCTCCTGCCAAATAGGGAAAACCAGTTATACCGCACCATGTTCTTTTGCCTGTCGTATTTCCTCTATATCTAGCCCTAGTTCCAACAGTATTTCGTCGGTATGCTCGCCCAATAATGGCGAGCGACTTACATCAACATAACTATCTGACAGTTTTATTGGATTCCCAACTGTCAAATATTTGCCACGTTCTGGGTGATCAACTTCTACGATGGTCCCCGTTTCTCGCAAACTTTTTTCGTTGGCTAACTCTTCCATACTTAAAATTGGGCCACAGGGAACATTTAGCGGATTTAATATATCCATAACCTCAAATTTTGTTTTGGTTAAGGTCCATTTTTCGATTTCAGAAAACATCTGATCAAGCTTGGAAAGGCGCGCTTCTGGGGTGTTCCACTCTGGGTCATTCAACCAGTCATCATGGCCGATTGCATTTGCCAATCCAGGAAATGCACCTTCTTGAGCAATAACATAAATATAGGAGTCTGGGTCATTCTCCCAGTCTTTGCACCTAACAATCCAACCTGGTTGACCGCCTCCAGAAGCATTACCTGCTCTTGGAACTGCATTCCCAAATTGACCATTTGGAAACTGGGGATATTCTTTTAACGGACCGTTTTTTAATCGCTGTTGATCACGCAGTTTAACGCGGCACAAATTAAGAACTCCATCCTGCATAGCACATTCAACACGTTGCCCTTTCCCTGAAAATGTTCGCTGGTACAATGCAGTTACAATACCTAGCGCAAGATGCAATCCGGTTCCCGAATCACCAATCTGGGCGCCCGTAACCATTGGGAAGCCATCAATTGCCCCTGTCGTTGAAGCTGATCCACCTGTGCACTGCGCAACATTTTCATAAACTTTGCAGTCTTCATACGGACCTGAGCCAAAGCCTTTAATTGATGCGTAAACGATTCTTGGATTAATACGCTGTATCTGTGCCCAAGAAAAGCCCATGCGATCGAGTGCCCCCGGCGCAAAATTTTCAACCAAGGCATCACAATGGGCAACTAATTTTGAAAAAATTTTTTTCCCAGCTTCAGATTTTGTATTCAAAGTAATACTGCGCTTATTATGATTTAACATTGTAAAATAAAGGCTATCAACATCTGGAAGGTCCCTTAATTGACCTCTAGTCGCATCTCCACCCCCTGGCCTTTCAACCTTAATTACATCGGCACCAAACCAAGCTAACAGTTGCGTGCACGTGGGCCCCGATTGGACATGCGTCATATCTAATATCTTAATACCTTTTAATGCTTGCTCCATTCCACAAACCTCTCTGAAAACTATAATTCTATCAACACAATTATTTATTTACTGGCCTTCTGATTTACCACTTCACTTTTATTTGTACATTGTCTGCGCCTTTGTACCTGGTGCATATTCGTTTTCATCTACCCAAACATTGATAATGGAGGACTTGCCGTCCCGTTTGACAGCTTCACGGGCTCGCCTCAGGGCAGGTTGAATCTCCTTAGGAGAGTTTACTTCCTCCCCATACCCGTCAAGCATTCGAGCAAATTCTGAAAAACGTACATCCCCTAGTTTGTTCCCTACATTTCCTCTTTGCTCCCCGTACTTAGAAATTTGTCCATAGCGTATCTGATTCATATGTGAGTTATTTCCAACAACTGCAATAAACGGTGCCTTAAATCGGTTTGCAGTTTCAATATCAAAAGCTGTCATCCCAAATGAACCGTCACCGTAGAGACAGAGGACCTCTTTATCAGGATTTGCCAACTTAGCTGCCATGGAAAACCCTGTGCCAACTCCAAGCGAACCTAGTGCACCTGGGTCCATCCAATGTCCTGGAGATCGTGGCTGCACTGCTTGCGCCGATATCGTTACAATATCCCCCCCATCTCCAATATAAATAGTATTTTCGTCTAAAAACTCATTTATTTCCCACGCCAATCGATAAGGATGAATAGGAGAAGAGTCATTTAAAAACATTGGCATCAATTTTTCGGTTGCCGCCTCCTCAGATTTTCTCAATTCATGCAACCACTTTTCACGTTGTTCAAACCCATTGTCTGATTGATCTTTTATCCGCTCCAATACAGCGCGAAAAATTGCTCCTGGATCCCCAACTAAGCCAAGAGAAATGTCTCTATTTTTGCCAACGGTACGATAGTCCTGGTCTATTTGCACCAAGATAGCTTCTTCACGAATGCGTTTCCCATAACCCATGCGAAAATCAAATGGAGTACCAACAATTACAATAACGTCTGCACTATTAAACGCTTGACGTCGGGTCCGGTTAAAATAATGGGGATCTCCCGGTGGCAAGATTCCTCGGCACGCGCCATTCATATATAACGGAATATTGATAGTACGAGCTAAAGTAATTGCTGGCTCATACCCCCTAGCCATAAATACCTGGGATCCAACCAACATGGCTGGCTTTTTTGCTTTCATCAAAATACTGGCTAAAGACTTGATATCATTTTCATCACCAATTGTATTAACTGAGGCTCTATACTTATTTTCTTTCGGTATAATTGCATCTTCAACCAGTATTTCTCGATCCAACACATCCCTTGGAATCTCGAGGTAGCTTGGACCAAAAGCTCCGGCAAAGCATTCTCTGGCCGCCATCGAAACCATGTCAGCTACCCGTTCTGTTGACATAACACCCGCTGAAAATTTTGTAATTGGGGCCATTAAATCAACGTGGGGTAAATCTTGCAATGATCCCATTTTGTGCTGTGTCAGGGAGCTCTGCCCCCCAATATGAAGAACTGGGCTTTCCGATCTTAAGGCCGTTGCAATCCCTGTCACAGCATTAGTGCAGCCAGGCCCAGCTGTAGTAACCACACAACCCAGTTTCCCAGTTTGGCGGGCATACCCATCAGCTGCATGTGCCGCCGTTTGTTCATGCCGAACATCAATAATTCGAATACCCTCATCAATACAACCGTCATAAATATCAATGATATGTCCACCGCATAGAGTGAATATAGTATCAACACCCTCGGCCTTTAAGGCTTTCGCAACAAGGCGCCCGCCTGAAATCATATTTCCGGACATATCCTTTTTTGCGAGTGTATCTGAGGCAGTATCTCCCATATCGTTATTCCCCTTCAGTAATTACAACCCAAAAATTTAAGCATAACTAGCAATGAAAAATCAAATATCATTGCCTAAACTATAAATATAGCAAGCCAAAGTCAGGTTTTCTACATTTTGAATTATCTTCAGAATAGAATAGCAAAAATTGACTTGTTAGTGGAAATACACTGGCCCTAGGACTTAAAATTTGTCAAGTTTCAGTAGTTAGCAAATACACGAAACGAAGAAAAAGGAATATAATTCATGACAAGGTATGTTTTGGCAGTCGACCAAAGCACGTCATCGACTAAAGCACTTTTATTTGATTCAAATCACAAAGTATGTGCAACGTTTCAAGTCACTTTTGACCAACATTTCCCAAAACCTGGTTGGGTAGAACATCAACCTGAAGATATCTGGAAAAGTGTAGTCCTAGCATGCAAAGGTGTCCTGGAAAAAGCTAATGCAAGCCCAAAGAACATTGCAACCATTGGGGTAACAAATCAGCGTGAAACAACAATTATCTGGGACCGGAGAGATGGAAAACCTATCTATCCGGCTATAGTATGGCAAGACCGTCGCACTTCACATTATTGTGAGGCTTTAAAAGTCCCTAGCACTGAAAAACTTATAAAGCTGCAAACCGGTCTAGTGCTCGACCCCTATTTCTCAGCGACAAAGATTGCATGGATTCTTGATAATGTCTCTGGCGCAAGGAAGAGGGCAGAAAAAGGGCACCTTGCTTTTGGCACCGTCGATACTTTCCTGCTCTGGAAATTTACAGAAGGCAAAATTCACGCTACTGACGCAACTAACGCAAGTCGCACAATGCTATACGATATAAACAAAGGTATTTGGAGTGATGAACTATTAGACATTTTTAGAATTCCCAGATCCATTCTCCCTGATGTATTAGACTCGGCTTCTTCCTTTGGGAATGTCACGCACAATATCTTTGGTGGTTCTGTGTCAATTTCGGGTGTATTAGGAGATCAGCAGGCAGCCGCTTTCGGCCAAGCGTGCTTCGAACCTGGCATGATTAAAGCCACCTTTGGAACCGGTTGCTTTATCTTGCTAAATACTGGGGAAACCCCATCACTGTCAGATAATAAACTGATAACTACTATCGCCTATCAGCTTAACGGTAGGCCAGTTTATGCTATTGAAGGATCTATTTTTTCAGCTGGCACAGTTCTGCAATGGCTTCGTGATAGTTTAGGTCTAATTGAAAATGTAACCGAATGCGATAAACTAGCAACCAAAGCTGACCCATGCCAAAACATCTTTTTCGTCCCTGCTTTTGTTGGATTGGGCGCGCCACACTGGGACCCAGATTGCAGAGGCTCTATATTCGGAATAGAACGAAATACAGGACGACCTGAACTCGTGCGCGCTTCTCTGGAGAGTGTGTGCTTCCAAGTTAAGGACTTAATGGAATCTATTTCTAGTTGGCAAACTAAAGCTAATAAGATGCTGCGTGCAGATGGTGGGATGGCAAACTCAGACTGGACCATGCAGTTCTTAGCTGATTTGCTAAATATTCCAGTAGATCGTCCTTACAATTTAGAGACGACTGCATTAGGTGCCGCACAATTATCGGGCATGCATTGTGGTTTTTATCCGGATTATAAAGTCTTCAGCAAAAATTGGAAAGTAGAACACAGATTCATGCCAAGCACAAAAATCCATGATCAAGAGAAAAAGTATCTAGGTTGGAAATACGCAATAGAAAAAACACTATCTAGGTGACCTCAGAAGAAAAATTTCTACCGTAAAAAGTTTCTGTAACCCACCCTCAAAAAATTGCTTCTTTAAATTCAGGGTAATATTGACAAAACCAAGTTGCTAGCGGAGCTAGGTCGTCCGAACGCAAATGTTTATTGAGCATATTTACTACGTGTGAAACATACTTTAGATACCCCTTTTTGCCGTCACGACGCCACAACCGAACAAAAATCCCAGCGCATTTCGCATGGCGATGGGCACCCAAAACGTTATACCAACGCTTGAAGCTATTTTCCTCTTCATTTCCAATCCTATCGAAGTAACGCCCTAAAAGCTTTTCGGTAAGGTTAAAGTTGTCTCTTCTCGCATCTTCAATCAAAGACACCAAGTCATAAGCTGCAGGCCCAATTAATGCATCTTGAAAATCGAGAATTCCTAATCTCTTGAGCCCATTACCTTTTGGAAGGTGCATTAAATTTCCAACGTGATAATCGCGCAAAACTAAAGTATTTCTTGTTATTGGTAATTTCTTAAAAACATCAACCCAAGCCTGAATATAGGCGCTCCGCACATCCTCACTACATTGACTCCCTAATACTGCAGGCCAATGCCAATCAGTTAAAAGAACTGCCTCATCCAACAAGTTACTCATATCATATGAAGGAATATCAATAGATGAAGCTAAAGGGTGACGATGGAGATGAACGAGAGCATCAATAGCATCATAATAAAGCGGAATAGGATCTGCCCCAGAATTTAGAAGAGCACTTAAACTACTGTTGCCAAAATCTTCAACTATTAAAAACCCATTTTCCAAATCACGTTGAAAAACAGCAGGTGCCTTTAAACCAAGCAAAGCTAGATGCTTCGATATTCTTATATAAGAAGCTATATTTTCTTTTTCAGGGGGAGCATCCATTAGCAAGAATTTCTGACCTTTAATACTTAGCCTAAAATACTTTCGGAACGATGCATCATTTGGTAAAGGCTCAATTTTTGTGACGTTCAACCCATTGGCTGAAAAAAAAGTATCTCGAGCACGGTGCCTATCAGAATACAATATGACTTTTTCCAATTGGTTCATTCTATAAAAATTTAAAAACTTCGATTTTTCTCAAAAATACTCTGCAGGCCATTAAAAAAGCGGCCATTTGATGAGAGAATATGTTTGCTCCAAAAAAATGTTTTATATCTTATGTTAGCAATTGCATCAAAAATGAATTTAAAATTCCTTCCTTATGCAACCTATGAATTTTACTAAAGAAAAATTGGGCTACAACCCTCTCAGACACCTTCTTTTTGGATTGATAGGTGACCTTCCAGAGTAGTGGGATACTCCAATTTATCTTTCATTTCTTTTGGAACAATTTGCAAAAAACTAGGCTCCTCGCGCTCCCAAGTATTTAATAGCTTAACGCCAAACATAGAATTAGTGCGTTTTACATGTTGCTGAACCAACACTTTTAACACATCTTTCCAATATTCTGTTTCTAATGTATGCCAGAAAATAGTTTGGGAATTCGCTCTTAACTCAAATTTTCCGTCAGGATCATAAACAAATGCCATCCCACCTGTCATCCCTGCACCAAAATTACTTCCAACAGAACCAAGAACAGCAACTACTCCACCCGTCATATATTCACAAGCGTTTGAGCCACATCCTTCAACTACAGCATGAGCACCAGAATTTCGCACGCAGAACCGTTCTCCAGCCTGCCCAGCAGCATATAGACGCCCAGCTGTTGCCCCATATAAGACGGTATTTCCAATGATTGTATTTTTTTCACTTTGCAATGGGCTAGAAATCGTAGGCTTAACAACTATTGTTCCTCCCGACAGACCTTTCCCAACATAATCGTTTGCATCACCCAACACCTCTAGTGTTAACCCCTTAACTGCAAAGGCCCCGAGAGATTGTCCGGCAGAGCCCCTTAGCCGAATTGTTAAATGGTTTGGTGCCAACCCATCCATTCCAAAGCGTCGCGTGATCAAAGAGCTAGTTCTTGTTCCTACCGCTCGATGCGTATTGCGCACAGAGTAGGTAAGTTGCATCTTTTCACCATGCTCAAATGTAGCCTTAGCATCGGTTAAAATTTGTGAATCCAAACTATCCGGAACTTCGTTTCGCTTTTCTGCGATGTAATGTCTCGGCAGGCCTTTTGAGTCAGCCTGTTGCAACATTGGGTTCAGATCTAGATCATCTAAATGCTTTGCGCCACGGCTAACTTGTACTAGCAAATCTGTTCTACCGATTATTTCTTCAATCGATCCATATCCTAATTTTGCTAATATTTCCGTTACTTCTTCCGCAATGAAAGTAAACAAATTAACAACCTTTTCTGGTGTTCCTAAAAACTTTTCTCGCAATACAGGGTCTTGCGAACAAACCCCTACTGGGCAAGTATTTGAATGGCATTGGCGAACCATAATACATCCCATTGCAACGAGTGAGGTGGTCCCAATCCCATATTCATCTGCACCTAGCATTGCAGCTATTACAACATCTCGCCCCGTCTTAAATCCTCCATCTACTCGAAGCTTCACATTATGCCTTAATTTGTTTAACGTTAATACTTGATTGGCTTCGGCTAGCCCCATTTCCCACGGAATACCAACATATTTAATTGAACTTTGTGGACTGGCGCCAGTACCCCCATCATGCCCAGAGATTAGAATCACATCGGCCTTAGCCTTTGCTACTCCTGCAGCGATAGTTCCCACCCCAGAGCGAGCTACTAGTTTGACACAAACATAAGCTGCAGGGTTAATTTGTTTCAGATCATAAATTAGCTGAGCTAGATCCTC
>MDTE01109175.1_pt1 | contig 20900 bp, 18 predicted proteins | sample 811231 | NCBI WGS metagenome assembly MDTE01 (sample SAMN05326651, study PRJNA326480) | marine metagenome | isolation source: seawater | place: Indian Ocean: Red Sea | collected 2010
AAATATGACACCTGAATCAATTAATTCATCTAATGCTGTTGTCATTGAATTGGTTTTCATTTCTGATTTCCAACGTCCACCGTCTCCTCGAGCACCCATATGACTCAACCAATTAGGTTCTGAAGTATAAGAAGTTGCTGAACCACCTCTATAATGATAGTAATATGTGCCTACTGGATTTTTATTAGCTCTATATCCCCAACTGTTTGAACTTACTGTTGGATTTTTATTTCCATATTCTGGATTTACAGGTTTCATCTGATGAAAAAGTTTTTGTAAATCAAACCCTTGTTCAATGCCTGATCCATACGAACCATATAAATTCAGTACCCATTTATTTGCATTGTACGCCCAACCTTGTGTTCTACCAAAAGTTAAAGCACAACAACATGTTGAATGCCTTGTTACAGAGAAAGGCGGAGGTCCTGTGTTATCGCCGTTGCAGTTACTTCTAGTGTAACTTGACCCTAAAGAACTTACAGTCCCGTATGATTGAAATTTTGCACTCCTATTAGATGCATTTGTCCACCATCCTCTAGCAACACTTTCTACAGGTACAGTAGTTCCATCAAATCTAGTTGTAAGCCTAGATGCCGAATCAGCATTGAAATAGTCTGGGTCTAAATAATACGGTGCATCTAACACTAAATCTAACAAATCACATGTTCCGTCACCTGGCAATAAATTACCTCCTACATAATCTGCAGGCGGCGGCGCACCAGTACAGTTGTTTTGAAATTCTGGGTGCCCTATCCATCCTGCACCGTCATCTGCTACTATAACGTCAACATCTTTTCCTGAGCCATATTGCTGGATGTTAACATCTCCTATAAAATTGTCAGCATAACCGTTTTCTACCCAAGGATCTAATTTTTGCATACAGCGCCATATTTGATATCCTGTCCTATTGATGTCATCGTTATTCAAGTTATTAGAATCTTGAAATTCTCTATGAACCTTAACTGTGGTTTGATATCTATTGATAAGTTCCGGGCGTGTTGCATAAATTTCATCTGGTGGAGGAGCATAAGTTTCAGGATATTTCATATAATCAATGTTAATAAATTTTACTCTAGGATCTGCTTTAAGTGCTGTTGCTTCTTCATCTGTGAGTAAATATGATCCTCTTGTAGGGCTGTGTACCTTTTCATCTTCTACTGTAACTTGCCTACTTGGTACAGATTCATAGGTGTTACCATCAGCTATTAATTCTGCATGTAATTCGGCCCACTGTTCCGAAGTGTGTGTTCCTAATTGGTAGTACTTTTCACTCATTATATAAATCCTAGTGCATATGCTATGCCCATTTCAACAGATAGTAATAAGCAAAACCCTATCAGGGTAAATGCTATTCCTATTGGCAAATATAAAATATCTTTCCATGTTCTTTTTCTAGTACAACAACTACTCATAACTTATCCTTAAATTAAATTAGCCCATGCACCATTTTCATAACCTTGAAATTTATTATCTGTAGTGTTATAAATTATATCCCCGTTCGCCGCAGAAAGTGCATCTCTTTCTACTGTGGTTACATTAAGCATTTGAAATGGTCCTGAGGTTGCTTGTATTCTTGTGCCGGCATTTAATTCTATTTCATTGTCTGAGAATATTTCTGGTGTTCCTGATCCAACTGTGTTAAATGATCCTGTGACATTTAAGTCGTTATCTACTGTCAAATTATTTTGTACAATTAGGTCGCTTTCAAAAGTAACCGCCGGCGTAATCGTCATTGCACTACTATCAGATGTATCAATGTTGGATCCACTTAACACCACTGCACCACCTGTTACAGATGTTGTTGCATTTAAAGACAATATACCTGAAATGTTATCAGCTAAACTTAATGATAAAGCAAAAGCGGCTGCCTCTACATTTATTTCATTTGTAGTTCCTAAAACTTGCATAGTTTCACTTGCAAGGTTTACACTTCCTGTACCTGTGTTGCCTGCTGTGTTAAGAGTGCCTGGCGAACCATTAATAGTAATTTCACCTTCTGCATCACTTGAAGTAGTAATACCTGTGCCACCACTTATTTTAAATGTTTCACCTCTATTAATAATTCTTTGTGTGCTGTCGTCTGCAGCCACAGTAATAAAGCCGCCGCCTGATCCACCTGATCCACTTCCAATTATTATGCCGTTTACTGTGCTATTTGCAGGCAAATTAATTGGTGTTGCGTTTGATCCAAATTTAATTTCTCCGTTTATGTATAAATCTTTGAATTGATTAGTTGTGCTTCCTAAATCGTATAAAGTATCAGCCTGAGGTTTTACATTTCCTCTAATAGTTCCATCTAGATTAACTGCCGCTAAAATACTATCAATCATTACAGTGCTATCATCTGCAAAAACACTACCTACTAAATCTCCAGAATTGTTTACATCAACCGTTATTGATCCATCTGTAAGCTGTGTCAACGTAACGAATCCTGCATCGTTAGTCAAAGTAGAAATATTATCAGCAGGTTGTACAGCAGATTGCGCCAAAGCACCTTGTGCTTGTGTAGCGGCATCTGTAATACCATAGCCACCTAATGTAGTCGGCGTACCAGTAATATCATTGAATGCTACCGCAGTCAAATATCCTGCGTCATTTGTAAGAACAGAAACATTTTGTCCTTGACTGACATATTGTGAATCGTTTGCAAAAGTTGATACTTGTGTAGGAGAATTAATTAAATCACTATAATCACCTGTTGTAGCAACAGTAGCAAGATTAAGACTGTTTATAGTTACACCATTTGTAATATTTAAGTTAGTTGCTGTTATAGTGCCAGTTGCAGTTATGTTAATTGCCCCTGTAATATTATTTCCAGTCAGGTTTAAACTATCACCATTTGGAAGTTCTTTTATTTTATTACTGTCTGTTGTATCTACAACTAAAGGATATCTATCAGCCATTTTGGTCCTCGCTACTATATTTATTTTTCATTAAACTCTGCCTACCACAGCGTTTACAACACCTTTATCAGCATCGTCTTTTGTACCTATTGCTTTTCCGATTACACTTCCAACTTTTGGATCATTATCAGCTATTGCATATCCTGGTATTGCACTTGCAACAAGCATGTCTCCCTTTTGTACTTTTCCTATTACATTTACTGGAACTTTTCCTTGCAATGCAACCAACGTTTTAATACCTGGACATTCTTGATTCATTGTATATGCACTTTGATCACTAACTACTCCAGCTACTCTTGTAGTCTTATGTTCTGTGCTTTCAGTAACTTCTTTCTCTCCTCCAAATACTAATACAGTGCCTACTTCATATTGTTTGTCACCTTCGTAGTATTCAGCCAAGTCAGCATATGTAGCTTCGAATCTAGATCCTGCTGTAAGACTCCATCTACCTGTAACACTACCAGTGGTTGTTGAGGCACCTGTGGTTAACGTTGTTGCTTCAATGGTTCCTACTGTAAGAGCATGTGTGCTAGGATTGTAAGTAAAATGTGCATCATCAGTATCAATGTAAGGACGTTGGAAGCCTGTTCCGTTAGCATCACTAAACAATACCTGATAGTTTACTGAATCATTTTTCTCGTCTACGTTGATGTTGTTTGCGTTTGTAGCATTATCTGCATTATCAATAGTACCTGTAATTTGTCCTATAACAGTCATTGTATCATTTACGTAAACTGTGCCTGTACCGTTTGCTTGAATGTTTAGGTTAGTATCAGTTGTCATGCTTCTTATGTCATCTGATTCAACACCAGTTGTTGTTATTTTTGCTTCAACACTTCCGCTTGTAACAAAAGTTATAATATCTGCACCGCCTTGTGAGAAGCCGGTATTTGCACCTATTCCTATTCCTGTACCACTTGCATCTAATTCGTCTGGTGCTTCAATAAAACTTGTGTAAGTCCAACGTGTTCGTACAGCTGATACTTCAGTAGTACCTCCACCTGATCCGCCTACGGAACCAAATGGTGAGTTTCTATGTAATACACTTTCTGTATAAGCAGATATATCACCTACTCTTATCACACCACCTGTGTTTATAGTTGGCTTAGTACTGCCCACTGCATCTAAGATTTTTCCTTGTTCTGGTGTGCTAAAAGTAAGTGTATTTGAACTTTCACTTAATACAACGTTTGTAGAATTTGCACCTACAATAAATGCAGTTGCGTGTAAGTTTCCGCTATCATCACGTTTTGCAATACTGACATTTTCGTTATCATATGCAACTTCACTTGTTGTATAAGTTCCTGTGCCTGTTGTTATAAGTGCTTTTCCAGGATCATTTACTGGATTGCCATATGGCTGTACCGCAGTAAAGTCTCCGTCTGCTAAACCAAGACCTTTATCAACAACATTTGCATAGGTATCAATTTCTGGATCACCAACACTTGCTGTAGTTCTACCAATTATTTGATATTGATCTAGTTCAGGTAAATCTGCCAAATCTACTTGATTTTCTTTAAGTGTAACCCAACCATCAGTAACAGTAAAGTCATCGTCATCAAAAGCCGCAACACCTAATGATGCTTGTATTGTTTGTGCATCTCCTGTAGGAGCCGCCGCTATTGCTGAGGCAACATTCATATTCAGTTTGCTTTGTACAATAGCATCTGTAGTGAATTCTGTATTATTAATTGGAGCATGTACATCTGCATTTATTATGCTATCTGCTTCAATCTGTAAATCCCATTCTGTGTTTGTTGCACCTCTTGTTACAGTAAGATTAATATCACTTGCTGTGCTTTCTACAGCTCTTACATATTCATCGATAGGTGCTTCTAATATTGCACTTGAAACACTTGGACTTGTTTGTTGGACAGATCCTAAATTTGTAAAATCAGTTGCGCCAGGCGTATATGTAAGAATAACAACATTAGCATTCTGTACTTTATCAAATCTTGCTTCTCTTGATATTAATGTACCTGTAGCTCCACCTGATCCTGTTATTTCTTTGTTTGCACTATTAGGGTCAAATAATGTACTTGATTCTGCCTCTACAACTATCTTTCTTACACCTGTAGGAACAACTAGTTGTTTTGTTAAATTAGCAGGTGATACAGAATGATCAGTCCAGTTTCTTAAATCTGTAATTTCATCATATGCTTTTACAGCCTCGTCCATAAACTCTTTTGTTACAGCATCTTTTAAATCTGTAGGATCTTGAAGGTTAGCAATTTTATTAGAGCTCATGTCTAATGTAGCTTCCATTCCAGTTGAACCGTTAAGTGCTAAAAATCCTGGTTCAAATCTATTTGAACCTGTTAATTGTGCTGTGCCATTATGTCCTAGTCTTCTACTAACATAATTTGCTATAGCCTTTTCAGTTGGCACTGCTGTATCACTGTTATCAGTAAATAATTCATCGTTGGAAAATTCATCGATTGTTACACCTTCTTTGAATCCTAACGAAGCCGCTCTACTAATACCGACTTCACCTGCGAATGTAATACTACCTGTTGATTGGTCTACAACGAAATACTTACCAACACGGAAGAAGCCGTCGTTATCAGAACTAATAAAGAAAACTCTACCTTTTCTTCTTTCCCAAACTTGCGAACTTGTTGCATTATCAGCATCAGTATATGGACCTGCTTTTGCTTCTAATCCTCCTACGGCACTACCAAGTAATACATTAGGATAGTTACTTGTGTTGAATCCGCCTGTTCCTATTTCAGTAAAATCATGACCAGTTGCTCTTAACAATGATATAGCAATAGTAATTTCTGCTGTAGTTCCATTGATTAATCCTGCATATACATTTCTATCAACATTATTAATATAACCAATATTATTTGCTGTTGAACCTGTGACATCATTTGCTGTCAACGCCTGTACTTTTATGAAGTACACACTATCTGCATCTACCCATGTACCGCTCGGCCCTGTGTAAGGTGTAAATGTACTTCCGTTTGTTTTTGTTGTAAGTCCTGCATCTTCATACAGTACAAATGTGTTGGTTAACACATCACCAACAAATTTTGTTGTGCCATTTAATTGTGTTGTACCTAAAATACCTGAGAATGTAACTTGATCACCGTTTGTCAAACCGTGATTATTATCTGTAACAGTAATTTCATAATCAGGAGAACCTGCTATTTGTATATCGGTAATTGTACCTGTGGTTACTGCACCGTATTCTAAACATTGTAATATTCTAGAATTATATGAGAATATCATACCTCCTGTATAGCCTGCATCACCAGGATTTTTTATTGTTTGATTTGTTGAATCAGTTGCATCTTGCAATATTCTTACAGCATCTGTTTCGTTCAGTGCTTTGACAGAAAGGTATTGGTCAGTACTATTAGCACCCATTTGTCCTGTGCCACCAACTAACGATGCTTGAGTACTACGTCCTAAAGGATCTAACTCAATTTCTACATAATCAAAGTCTGTATCAAAAATAGCTTTAATTTGTGTGCTAGGTAGATTTGCTCCTTGATCATCTGTAATAGTAAAACTTGTACTTCTATAAGTTTTTGTATCGCTTTCATCAAAGTTGACTGCTGTACTAGGTCTTTCAGTGATATCTTGACTGTTAACCCCGTCAAATACCAGTGTCTCTGAATGTCTATATTCTATTATATCATCATGTGCAATATTTTCTTGTATGTCAGGGAAGAAGTCTGTATTTGATCCTGCCTCTTGAATAGTTAATCTATATATTTCGTTGCTGAATGTTCCTGCTGTGCCTTGATAAATTGCACCTACTTTTACAGTTAAATCATTAGCAGGAGAAGTACCGCCCATACTTGATCCTGGTAATGTAATTTCATCATTAATAGCATGTCCAGAACCACTATTTCCTATGGTGATACCGCTAACAGTTCCTGCTGATATGCTTACAATACCTTTGAAGCCTGTGCCACTTCCAGTTGTAGCACTTTGAGTAACTGTAAAGTTTCCTGTAGAATTAGCAGGAGTACCTGTAAACCCGGCACCTCCGCCAAATGTATTATCAAGAGTGTTGACACCTGTAACAACTGGCGCACCGTCTGCACCAATATCACCATTGTTATTAGGGTCAGATAAATTCTGAATGTTTGTAATTTTATAATTTAATGGGCCTGCTGTTGCATGCGGAATATAGACTATTGCATTTTTTAATGGATTGACTTTGTAATCATATACTGTAATGCTTGTATCACCTATAGCGTTTGTAAATGAACCGTAGGTAAATGCCTTAATCGCTTGAGCTTGGTCTCTGGCCAGTGTAACTTGATCTGGTATTTCGTTCGGATCTGCACCTTCTGCAACAAGTCCAAAATTACCGTATCCATTAGAACCATTAAGTGATCTAATTTCTGAACCGTTTGCCGCATAATATGCCGCATGTGTGTAATATGTAAACATGGACACCATTTCAGAAAATGCACCATTATTTGTTACAAGGCCATAGGCTAAGTCATTAATTTGTGTAAAGTCGTTACCTAATATTGATCTATTACCAGCTGTTTGTAAGAATAAATCTTGAATAATATCATCGTCGCCGTGACCTGGATCTCCTGGCGAATCTCCACCAGCTTTATTATATCCGTTACTACTATTACTACCTGGATCAAGATACAATACAGCTTTACCTGTGCCACTATCATAATTAGATATAGCATTAACTTGGTAACGTATTCCTTCAAAGTAGAATGGTGCTGGTAATTGTGGCAGACGTAATTTAAGTCCTTGTGGTTGTCCTCCTACATCTAAACTTTCTACAGCAATAGTAAAAGCATTTAAGGTAACTGCACCACCACTTATACCAACTGATGTAGAACTTCCACTATTTGCAAGTATACGCATAGGAATATTACCTGTATATGCATCAACATACATGCCACCTCTAAATGCTTTTTTGTTTTCACTTTTAGAAAAACTTGATGCAGTCTGAATATACGGTGACTTAGTTAACACTTGTCCTTCTGGATCAAGAACACACATAAAGCCGCCGTGTCCTTGCACAGTCACGTTCCTTACAATAGTAGCATCGTCCAACAAGAACACATCCATTTCGTCATTACGTTTTGGTGGATTCCATGTACTTGGATTTTCTAAAGGAAATTGTACAATATCAATTAATTGTCCAACAAGTGTTACAACGCTAGTGACTTCGACCCAAATATCTGGATCTAAAATTATATTTGATGTGCCAGGGTCTACTACTTCATTTGCAGATGTAGATGTATGTTTCCTAAGAGCTCTATAATACTTTGCACCGCCTCCAGTGCCTCTTACTACAAAATCTCCTTGTGCATAGAGATTACCTGCTGACCAAACCGGTTGTACATCACCAGCAGATATATCTGGATCAAAATTAGTACCAGCATGCTTTGTAGGAGCAGTACCAACAAGCAGTTGTCCTGCCAAGGTGCTTATGTGACCGATAGCTGCCGCAGTTTGTGATTCTTGTCCGGATACAGCACCTGAATAATATTCTCCTTGATTTTCTAACGCAAACTCTTTACCACCGTTCAGCAAATCTTTTACAAGTCCGTCAACGATAATTCCTGTGTCACGTCTACACTTTTCTTCATTATAAGTGAAGGTGCCTTGAACACCTACATTAACAGTTATAGTGTTTATATCTGTTGAATCAATATTGACAGCAGTATCATAAGCAGGATCTCCTACTCTTGGATATGTATGGGTAGTTGCATTATCATCTATGTCACAAGTAAATGTCAATGAATTTGTAGCAATTTTTATACTTGTTCCTGCAGAAAGCGTATGTGGACCAATAGTTAGTGTCATATCTCCTGTAGCCGGATCATAAATTGCATTAGTTACATCATGATTTACTATAGGTGATGCGCCTACATTTATTGTAAAAGTATCTGTATCTGAAGAACTTATAGCAAGAGTTGATCCAGATGCAGGGTCAGTTGATCTTGGATATGTTTTAGTTGCTGTGTTACCATCCATTGCACAGGTAAAGGATAATGCATTATCAGCAATAGTTATTGTATTTGATGTCGTTAATCCATGTCCAGCAGAAGTAATAACCATATTACCGTCAGCAGGAGTATATACAATATCAGTAATTGGGTTAGGTAAATTACCAACATTACTTTGAACTGTTCCTGATACAAATGTATGTGCATAAGCACCTCCTGATTGTACTGCATTGCTTGCTGTACCACCAACATATGTGTGAGGACTTCCAGTGACAAAACTTGCGTTTACAAAGTATATAACTTCATCTTGAATAAATTGCTTATTACTTTTTATTACGTTCGCGGCTTGTTTGTAAAATCCTAAATTACTTACATCAGATCCTACTTGTATTGGTTTAGTATTGTCAGACAAGTAATGATTACCAAAAAATCCTGTTTGAATGCCTTCTTGGTTAAAAAATGGTGTTCCTGTGGTATGTAGGGTTATACCATCGAATTCACTATCTCTGTAAAAATATGTTTTTGCCCATTTACTTTGTGACACTCTATCTTTTGGTCTTATTATTACCCTTCTAAATTCGTCACCTTTTAATGATACGTTATTTGGCAATCTAATTGGATAGTCTTCTTCATATTGACCTGTTTCCACTCTAATTGTAACTTGTTTTTTCTTAACAAAGTTACCCATTTCAAGTTCTTCACCTGGTGATTGTGTAGCATTATCTTGTGTAGCATCAAATTCAAATGGTTCAAGTAATTGCATAAAGAATGTAGTTTCATTTGTTGTTTGAGAGAATGTTATAATTCTTCCTAACGCACCAGATCTTTTTCCTCTAATTACTTTTCCAGGCAACGCATCAGTATTGTCGGGATTAGTTTGATCTATAAATCCGCTAGAATTATTGTCTACAGTTAAGAAATATCTACTACCAAAAACAATATCTGCGCCTGCATCAATTCCATTTTCGATAATATTGTTAATTAAGGCTACATTGTTTGTAACAGAACTTGCGGCATTTGGTTCAGCGCCACCTCCAATACCATCGCTTACTTGTGTACCTGAAGTATCTTGTTGAAATTTAGTCTGATAACGTAACCCAATTTTACCTACTGAAGTGTAATTACTAAATCCACTATTATCAAATGCTGTAGTTAAAGCCGCATCTGCAAATAATTCTGCGGTAGTTGCATCAATAACTTTTACAAAAGCAAATTGATCATTTATTTCTGTCATTCCGCCGACACCAAAGAATTGTATTATGTTACCATCTGCTAGTCCGTGATCTGTCTGTGTGATAATTCTACCAGGATTAGATCCATCAAACTTTGTTAAACCGTTATTGTTTGCAAGTAAATCTTTTTCATTTAGTTTTTTATTTTGTAAAATACTTTCTGTAATCAAAGTTCCTAAAAAACTAAATGCATTTTTTGTTTGCTTTAACTGCGTAGTAATTGCAATTCTTCCGCTAACGCTAGAATAATATCGTTCAGCGGCTATTCTGGTCATGCTGTTTGCAGTATTGCCCCTGTTTGCATCTATTCTTAATGAATCTATTATTAAACCTAAATCTCTTTCACATGTAGCTTTATTATATGTAAAGTTAGGAAAGGTATAACTAATATATGCACTGACTTCTGCTATAATATAGTTTTTGTTTAATTTTAATGTGGCATTTGTAATAGGTGAAGCTGGATTTTCTACTCCTTGTGTATCAGTTACACAATCAGTAGTTGTACCCCCTGTCGTATGAGCAAGAGTTTGGAAATAAGGACCAGGCTCTTCAGGGGCAGTTTTTATTAATTCTTCTGCTCTTCTTGCCGCGGCATTAATAGTTTTATATGCATATGTAAATGATGTGCCTTCTTTACCATTTGGAACACCTTGCATAGTATCATCACCACCTGTGCTTACATGCAACACTTCTGGTGAACTATATGCGGTATTATCTACATAATATTTTGTGGCCGCTTGTAGATCTTGTTCTCCGTTAGGTGTACCATCTCCTGCTAAATCGCCAGGATGATCTGAAAGGAATAAAGGTCCTTCCATGCTGTCACCTTGTCTTCGGGTAACACTTTCTCTTGGCATACCAACATCACTTAAAAAATTTCCTGTTAATGTTGGATCATATCCTGCGTCAGTAATTTTATGTGTGTCGTTAGCAGATATAGTGCCAGAGACATTTATTTTATTCGCCGCCGCCTCAGAAGCAGATTCAGTCCTTGCTTCTTCTGCTGTATTAAATAATGATAATTGATCTGGTGTTGCAAATCTTATAAAATATGTCTGACCTGTTACAAGATTATTTGGGTCTGTATCTTCTGCTGTAAAAATAAATGCTGTGCCGTTTGCACCACTATCATACCCATGTCCTGCAATAAACAAGTTTCCATCTATATATTGGGTTATAGTTTTTATAAATCCTGAGGTATCTGCAGGTTCTGGTGCAATTCTAATAGGCAAACCACTTGTAATATATCGTCTGTCTGCATAACCTCTTGTGATAACTAAATCATCTATAGTATAGCTTGTTGTTCTTCCAGGCTGTGAATTTAACGCAGTTGCGGCTGATTCAGTTATAGCAACACCTGCTATACCAAAATTAGCGGCATTTAAATGAGATCCTAGTGTTGGCGCTGTATTATCATCTACTATTGCACTAAAAGTTGTTGATAGAATAATTTTCCCTGGGACACTAGCTGTATCAACTGATACACTATCTGAATTTGCTGGGTTTAAATCTGAATCACTACCTATTTCGCTGTATATAATGGCTGTACCAGCGTTATTTGTAGTAATTATTTTGCCACCCTCAATTGAATTTGGAGTATCTCCTAAGGTTGTAAACCCTATTTGACCACCTTGGCCAAATACTGCATATAGTTCTTGGAAGTTTTCATTTACTTTACGGAAGGATTCACGTATACTATCACCGGTGCCGTCATTACCCTCAACACCAATATTCACATCTTGTTTTGCCATTATTTTTACTCCAGGTTAAACTGCTCTAAACATATTTATCGTTTGTTTTTATAATCTTAATGTAAATACAGTATGTTCATAAAAGAATATAGTGTAAAAACAAAACACATACGTAAAAGTAAACTAGGTGCAGAGCATACGTATATGCGAAGCCAAACTATTGCTGTATTTAAGTGTGATAGCTGTGATGAGGAGTTTAATCGGTTAAGGAGTCGCATGGATCCTAAAAGATTAAGTAATAATTATTTCCATGTATGTAATAATTGTGATGCAAAAGTTTTTGCACAAAAGAAAGGTATAGAGAAGAAAAAAATGTGGGATCTACCTGCTAGTTCTAATATACCTATTAGCAAACTTTAAACTGCAAATGATTCTCCACAACCACAACTAGCAGTGGCATTTGGGTTTACAACTTTTAAGTAAGAACCTCCTAGTTCTTCTACGTAATCTACGGTACAACCAAAGACAAACATTTCTGCCATTGGATCTAACCATAAATTACCTATTGTTGCAGGTTTATCTGTAACTCCCCATTCGTATTGAAAGCCTGAACAGCCTCCTCCTTTGACAGTCAAAGATACATTCGGCTTACCTACTTTTTCAAGGTAAGCCCTTGCATTTTCAGTTAATTGTAATTTCATTCACTTTTCCATATTGTCCAAGCACCGTAGGCTATAGCTAATCCTGCAGCTATTTTGGCTAACGGAGCAAGGAATAGGACCATTAATCCTAATACTATAAGTGCCGCACCATCCCAAGATGTGCGTTCTTTCATTCGTGAATCTAACCATTTTTTAATCATGCGTATTTCTCCCCTTTTGCTGTATAAGAACCTGCTGTTTTCATTCCTTTGATCTGTTTTTTAACTAGATCAGATTGCTTTACATTCAATTGTGTTCTACTATTACCACCCACACCAGTTTTGTCTGGTCTAGGACTTGTAATTTTGTCAACTTTTAGGTCTTTACCACTATCAATATACATTACTTACTCCTCACGAAAGTATTTAAACTTTCAAGTGTTTTACTTTGTCTGGAGACAGTTCTTTCAAGCACGTTTATTGCCGCTCTTTGCTTACGTATTTGTTCTTCTAAACTTTGTACATATTTAAAACTAGGTAATTGCTGTTCTGCACCGTCTTCACTAACCATTACTATATGGTCTACACCTTGCCCTTTAAGACCACCGGTTACTCTGTTAGGATTTTTACCAGAGGGGGGTGAAGATTGGTTGTTCTGAACTGGCTTTCTGCCGTACATTTTGTTTAGATAACTCATTTTTGTTCTACGTATAGTATTTATGCAGGGCAACAGATGCAAGATTTTTTGCTTTGCTTTCTACCATAATATCTGCGTACTGCAAAAATTCTAATGCCCAGTCATTGACAGCATTATTCCACATATAGTCAGAATGTGCTCTAAGTTTTGCTTTTTTGTATTCACCTGCAAGTAAAATATCCATGTCAGGCTGTACATTTGTAGGATGTCCTATAAGAATATCCTCACGCGATACACTGTAATGTATGACCGGCCTTACGCCTCGCCAACTGTCTATTATGCGAGCAAATCTATCGTCGGTGGGAGATATATATTCTCCTGAATTGACCCAGTGATGGTGTATGTCAAGTACCAATGCGACATCATCTGCGAGTTCGAGCGATGCTTCGATGCCCCATTTATTTTCGTCGTTTTCGATTGTAATGCAATTTCTCGCTTCTTGAGATAGTCTTGGGAGGACTGCTTTAATACCGGCTGGACCTTTCCTGCCTGATATATGGACGTTACATTTGAAGTCCTGGAACGATTTGCCATAGCCCATCCATCTGATGCAATCAACATGATATTCAAACTCCTCTATAGATCTTTCGACAATGTCTTCGTTGTCGCTTGCAAGTACAGTAAATTGGCCTGGGTGCATCGATAATCGGACATCGAGGGCTCTTGCTGTCTCGCCGACTGGCGCGAAGTGTTTTTCGCAGTAGTCACGTACATCAGGCTTGCGCCAGTAATAACTCCAAGTAGGCTCGGTATAAACAGGAAGAACATCGCTACCCAATCTGACCATACGAAGTTCTGGAGGAAGGCTTCCCACATATTCAATCAACCTTTTGTATGACGCAATGTTGTGGACCATAATGTCCCACAAGCGTTCTTCAGCAACTTCACGTGTTTGTCTGTTCAACCACGCAACTGTTGTGCTACGTGTATTTAGTGGCCTTTGTATTTCTTCTAGTAACTTCTTCTTTTGTGTTTGATCAGGATGCAAATATTTGCAAGCAAAACCTATACGTTTCTGTTGACCTTTCAAGAAATCACCTGCTGATGTAAATTTCAAATCATTCATTTATTATACCTTTAATCTTCCAAGGAGTAAAGCATACACTTCCCAAACTTACATAATCTGCGCCTGCATTTAAATAAGTCTGTGCATCTTTCTTTGAATACACTCCTCCACCTGCAATAACTTTTACATGCTTATGTGTGTTTTTTATATAATCAATCAGTTTCATAGTGTAAGGCATAATAATCTTACCTGATAAGCCACCTTTTTCGCTAGGTAATGTATTGCTTGCATGTATTTGATTATACCCTATTTCTACTAGTTTGTCAACCATATTATTATCTGCTATAGGGGGAATTTTAACTATAGTAAATTCTCCACGCATATGTTGTGGAAATTTATCAAAACCATTCCAACTCATTGTATCGTTGCACGTTTCAAGATTTGGACAGCTAATATTCAATTCTATATTCCTATCAGGACCTATTGCCATTAATATTTTTTCCCAGTCATCTGGATCCAAGGCGGCAACACTTAATACATCATTATAAGAAGTTTTTAACATACCATCGAATAAACCAGGATTACGCAAACCTAATTTATTACGCCAGGCCCATCCTGCATCTGTTTTAACATAACGTAATGTTTTTAAAATTTGTTTTAGTCGTCCGGGTCTAGGATTAACAGTAAATGTTCCTTTGACACTTATTGCATTTTTAAATTTTAAATAATTTCCAAATGGAGCACTTATAAAATATGTCATTTCCAATTCTCTATTACCCACGGATCTTCACAATTAGCAGGATTAGGGTCTCCGTGGAATACACAAATACATGTTTCTGGTCTAGGTGTTACATGTTCTATTATTGCTAATTTTCTGTTGCCTTTCAATCCACCTGGCGCAAAAGATCTATCTGATCTAATCTCCCACTTCCAACTCATAATCCATTCATCTGGAAATAGTCTTGCATTCTTTCCCTGTCGTACTGCTTCGTCGTACAAGTAATCTTGATCTCCAAAAAATTGTTTTTGTATTGCAAGTGGATCACGAGAATATTTCTCCCATAAAAATCCTAATTGCCCAGTTTGAAATCTTACTACACTACTGTTATATCTTTGCCAACCTGGACGCATTACTCTTGTAAAGTCACGTACGGTGCACCAATGCCCTGGCTGGAACACAAATAACCTATCAATGTTGTTTGCTACTACTACATCAAGGTCCATATAAAGTATTGTACCTTTGATAGGAAGATCTGCCGAATACATATACGGCTTACACCACCAACCTTGTAAGTTACCTGGCAACGGAATAATTATTACATCTTCATGTATACCGATAGGATCTTCAGTCATACAAGCAAATTTAAAATCAACAGTTGTATGTCTTTTAACCATTCTGAAAAGCCGGTTGACATAGTCTGCAGAATATTTTGTACCGTGTTTCAGACACAAAACAAAATATTCAGCCGTAGTTTCAGGTATGGCTAATTTTTTAGATTCTTTTTCTCTACGCCTTTGTTCACGTATGCGATGCCATTCTTGTTTTGTGTAAATTTCTTTTTCAATTTTGGGCATCTGCGAAAGATACTTTCTGAACCTGGAACGGAGTATAAATTGCACTGTTTGCTCCATGCTCAGAACATTCTGCACTTTCACACCAGCAACGTCCATCAGACTGTTCGCGAACTAAATTATCAGCAAATCGCCAAGCGTGTTCGGCAAATTTTTCTGCACCAACTCCATCAAGTTGTGTTATTTGTGCAAGTCCTTTAGTTTCAAGAAGTAATAATTCATCTTTCATAGGGTCATTTATATCTATGACAGTTTTGTGATCAAATGTATCTTCTAGCCAATTCTTTAAAGGTTTCAAACCGCCAAAGTCTACTGCCCAGTTACGGTGATCTAAACTACTACATCCAAATGTAAATTTAAATGCTAAACTGTATCCATGTAAAAATCTACAGTGAGAATGATCAGCATGTGGCTGTCTAAATACTGCGGATAAACCTATATTATGTCCGTATGTTTTTGTGCTGTAATATGTCATATTTCTGAGTCCTTATGTTTAGTATATAATACTATATATTTTCTATAATGTCAAGTGAAACATTTTCAAATAACCAATTTTTTGGACATTTCCAATCCTTATTATTGTAGATTGTAAATTTTGTTTCAGGGTAATATTTGAAAACCATTTCTATTTGATGTATCCAATATCTAGGATCAACAGCATTTTTAGTACTTGCATCGTAGCCTAGTGTATCTTTGTATATATTATTTACGTGTTCAGTTGTACTGTAAAGATCAAAACCGATCATCTTAATATTTTTTGATAATTTAGCACCTAAAAGAACTGCATAAGGTCCACTACCCCATTGAAAGGGTTCGTCCCAACGTTCTTTACCTTCATAGGGTAAATCAGGAACAATGTCGACATTAACAAATTGCTGTGCCCAGTCTTTTCTAGTATAAATTTTTCCTTGATATTTTGCAGACAATGCTTGTTGGACCATACGCCTGTCCACGCATATAAGATGATCTACATAAAAGTCTCTTTGAATGGCGTTACAGCCAATCTTAATGCCTTGTATATCATTTATTTTTACGTTGGATCTACTTTCACCGTTTCCAATTATCAGAGTCATTTTCAAACATCTTCTTTGTTTCTCTTATTTCTTTCAATACTTCTGCAAAGGTTAGTTCATTTGCTCTTTGATACGCAAAAATTATCTTAATTTTATCTACGCACCACCACCACCAAAATACACAAATACATAAAAAAGTGAATATGATAGCACATATAACGTTACGCCTATAATCTTCAAAACCTATTAGATCTGCTGACATGAGAAGAAAAACAGCCAAAAACGGTAATGTCCAGGCTGCGTATTTCCAATATGTCACTTGCCTTTGTATTTTTTTCCACATATAATTGCCTCCTTGCCTTTTAGCAAGAGTATTTAATCTCTTTTTCATTACTATTTTATGATGCTATTTGACCAAAAGGCTTCCAGTCACCTGGGGATCCTTCTCTTATACATACCCAACCTACATAGCCTGTAGGTTTAGGATCATTGTTCCATACAATGTCACCTAATCTGTAACTTCCTTCTACTGGTGACCCAGAACCGACTTGCATTTTTTTACCTTGTACTTTCATAGGTCCTGCTATAGTCAAATCTGCATCGTCGCTGAAGTTAGTTACATTAATACCTAATTTACCTTGTACACTTACTTTATTATTTAATGTAATAGATCCTGTGTCTTCAATGTGTATTCTACATTTGTTATCTGTAATAATTTTTAATTCGCTTGTAGTCCAAGTACCTAAACTAAAGGTACCAACATCATTATGGTCAACAACAAATTCGTGTTCTAAAGAACCTACACTTAACGCACCATTTGGTGATTCATGCCCTATTCCTAAACGCATTGTTTCGTCGTCATAAAATACAAAATTATCTAATGTTAATTTACCATCAATAGATAAATTTTGTAAAGTACCTACAGTTGTTAAGTTACTTGATGTAATATTAGATCCAAGTGATTGTTCGTTAATTACAGCAGTATTTCCAATTCTAAAATCTCTTCCTCTTGGTAAGTCTATGCTTTGGCTACTAAACAATCTATCTTGTTGCATTGTTAGTTGTCTTGTGTTTCCTTCACCAGTCCAAACAAGTCCTTTATTACTTACAGAATTATTTTCTGCTTTAAATTCTAAATTACTTGTAGTTTCGTTTCTGACATCAGCAACAATTTCGTCTACATTTATTTTTGTTGCATTGATTGTTCCATTGACAGTAAGCTCACCATCGACACTTAACGGATTAGCAATATTTTCTATTCGAGCAGTATTAACAGTAATTCCTTGGTCTGTAACTTTTAAAACAAAATCTGAGGCAGTATCTTTTATACCAGCACTGCTAAATTGTGCAATTCTGCCTCCTTGTATTTTGTTTCCAGATATACTCCTATCAAGGACGTTAGATAGATCTGGTGCTTCAGGATTTTTCTTTGCAATGGCTTCAACAGCTTGTGATACAGCTTCAAATCCATTACGCATTTCTGTTAATTTTTGACTCATATTGCTCATGTAAGTATTTATCAAGAAACCTTAAGTATAATAGTTTCAGGATTACATCTACCATTTAGTTTAGTATCTGTTGTTTTTATATCATCTAAAAATTTACGTAATTTAACTTTGCCTGAATCCTTAAACTCCTTAAGTTGTTCGACTGGCTTACGTAGAGTTTTCTGTATACTTAATGACTCGTCATAACCTTGTATTGTTGTGCCTTTAACACTTAAACCTGTTCCTTCACGTTGCATTCCTTTTGGATCGATGTTGCTCGCTATATATTTGCCTAATTTACGTGTTTTTGTATTAAATACCCACAATTCGTTTGCGCCAATAATTTGAGCAGGATCTATACTTGCTAATTTAAATTTTTCATCAACCTTACAAAATTTTAGTTTTGCGACAAGTTTATCTGCACTATATACTTTTGGTTTTCTAGGTTTTCGCGTTGCTTTTGCACTATCAATAACAAAATCTAAAGCGGATATTAATTCACCTATTGCGATACGATAATTTTTTATATCTGCTTTTTTAATATGCGAATAACCTTCTTTCAATTGTGCCCAAAGATCCTGATCTAATTCACTCATTTTTTTAAGTTGTCCAGCTGTAGGATATCGTTCAAGCTCGTCAAAATCCACAAGTGCATCTACGTAAAAAGTTTTAAGTTTACGTGCATGGGCTTGTGTTACATTCTTCTCCTTAAAATGTGTTTTGAAGTCAAACCCTTTCGGGTCAAATGACTTTGGGTCAACTATCCAACCTTCTAACCATTCTTCGATCGCTTCACTTTGAATATATGCTTGTTCACGTATACGTTCTTGTATTGTTGGCACATAGACATTCTTTTTTTCTTTTTCTTCTTTCTTCTTTGCTTCTACAACTTTACTGCCGGCGTTTATAGCCCGTTCAATACGTTCTTTTAAAAATTTAGAAGCAGGAGCCACTTTGCCCATAGTGCCAGGTAAGGTATCCCAATATTCGTCTTCTTTAGGATTGTAATCAGGCATGCCATCCAGCAGTTGTTTTGCAGTAATTGCCGCTGTAATACTTAATTCATAGGATGGAGCAGATTTAGCATGCTTAATATCTTCCTTTGTATATCCGTTAGATTCCATCCATTTAAAAGTATGTGGGAATAAGTCAGCTGGTTTGTAGTTTTGATAGTAAAACTCTCTACTCGCACCTTTGAATCTATGAAATTTTTGGCCGTCCCATTCTTCCCAACCTTCCCATTTAGGTGCTGAAAGTTTATCACCTCTTCTAGTACGAGGCGCCGCACGGACCGTCTTCTTTTTAGTTCTTTTCGGCAATGGCATGAAATTCTCCTTAACTGTTTATAGCAGTATATAGCAAAGGTTGTATTTTGTCAAGTGAAAATGATTATCTAAAACGATTCCTAACCATATCTACAAAAATTTTTACGTTTGTAGGCGGTGTGTCTTTTAAGATTCCATGTCCTAAACCACATACCCAACCAGTAGTATCTGTAATTGTATCAAGCCATTTATTAATTTCATATCTTAAAATTGTTTCTGAATTTTGTAGTAACAACGTTTCATCAAAGTTTCCCTGTACAAATCCTGTAGAAACTTTTTTCAACGTTTTGTCAAGATCTATAGTGCTGTCTATGCCTATTCCAGTAAATCCTATATCTATAAGTTTGTTCAAACTATTATATGGCAAGTTTTTTGAATAATAAACAGTATGTTCAGTTTGTGCAAGTTCTTTTAAAATTTTTGAATATTCATTAGCAAATAAACTTTTTGGTAAATTATGTAATCCACTATCAAAAATCATTACACAGTCTGCACCAGCTTCTGTTTGCTGTCTAATACTTGCTTTTAATAAATGTAACAAATGGTCATTAATAAATTTAATTTTAAAATTATTTGTTACTTTACTTTGTCCGCAGGCATAATTCATAAGAGTCCAAGGTCCACCAACAAACCCAACAAGATTTTTTTTGAATGGCAATTTTTCTTTTGTGGATTTAATTGCTCTTGCTTGAAACTGTAAATGTTTTAAGGTATTTTGTTTATATTGATGATTTTTATAATTATCTTCTGTAAGGTCAAACTCAAACTTTGGACCTGGATCAAATTGTAAAGGTATGCCTAATGCTTCAATATGGAATAAGATATCGCTGAATAAAATTGCAACATCAAAATCATATTCATCTATAGGTAACATTGCTACACTTGATGCAATTTGTGGTAGTTTACACATTTGCACAAAAGAAAATTTTTCTTTTACTGCTCTATATGATGCTTGGTAACGTCCTGCTTGTCTCATCATCCAAATCGGAGGACAAGATTGCTCTACCCTGTTACGGGCATTGTCGAAAAGTGTTTCGGTCATCACTTATTTAATATTAGGATAACCATTATTATATTGAGCTTTTATTTTTTGACACAATTAATATTGTGGATATTACTTTCTTTGAATTCATCTTCAATATACACATTAGGCGGATTGCCATCTATGAATTTTTGTTTTGCAATATTGCAACTGAAATATGAACCCATTTTTATTTCCATGTCTATATCTGGCACACCAGTTATTGAAAGTGCAAATACCAACCAATACATTAAAAATCTCCATCCATTCCATTGATTGTATATGTTTTACCTTTATATCCCGCATCCATTTTTTCTTTATCGGACATTTCTTCTGCATCTTTACGTGTACGAGGGTTAAATTTTTTCTCC
>MDTE01105058.1_pt1 | contig 20899 bp, 22 predicted proteins | sample 811231 | NCBI WGS metagenome assembly MDTE01 (sample SAMN05326651, study PRJNA326480) | marine metagenome | isolation source: seawater | place: Indian Ocean: Red Sea | collected 2010
ATGGTTTTGTCTAGAAATTCGTAATCTTTTCCCTTTTCAGGTTTATATAAGCTCAGTCTTGGCATAACGTAAGTATTTATCCGTGCATAAATACTGTAGCGGAGAACGTATATGGCAACTAATATTAAAACAAAAAAGCAAGAAGTATTCAAGTACGTAGAGCTTAATTTAGGCGGCGGAATGATAGATGTGGAGCTAGATCCTGACCATTATGAAACTGCACTAGAAACAGCACTATCAAAATTTAGACAAAGATCAGATAATTCAGTTGAGGAATCATATATGTTCCTTCCAACAGTAATAGACCAAAACGATTATACGTTACCATCTGAAGTAGTAGAAGTAAGGAAATTATTTAGAAGAAGCATAGGCAGTAGAACAGGTGGAGGCGATGGTGGTACACTATTTGAACCATTTAATCTTGCTTACACAAATACATACCTATTAGCTAGTTCTAATATGGGTGGCCTCGCAACATACAATGCCTTTGCAGGTTACCAGGAATTAGTAGGAAGAATGTTTGGTTCGTTCATTGAATTCAAATGGAATACAACTACAAAAAAATTAACTCTATTACAGCGTCCTCGTGCAGAAGAAGATATCTTGCTATATGTTTATAATTATAGACCAGATTTTGAGTTATTAGATGACTATCTTGCAAAACAATGGATTAAGGATTATACACTTGCAAAGTGTAAATTTATGCTAGGGGAAGCTAGATCCAAATTTGCCACTATAGCAGGTCCACAAGGAGGATCAGCACTTAATGGCGATGCTCTAAAGGCAGAAGCACAAGCAGAACTTGAGAAACTAGAAAACGATGTCGCTATGCAGGTAAGTGGTGGTGTTGGTTATGGTTTCACAATTGGCTAAAAATCACTTGACAAAATAATTGAAGTCCAGTATACTAATTAACAGTATAAGGATTCATTATGATTATTGGTATTTGTGGCTTAATTGGTAGTGGTAAAGGCACCGTGGCAGATGTTCTGGTTGAACAACATAAATTCAAAAAGATAAGTTTTGCAGATAAACTCAAAGATGCAGTTTCTGTGCTATTTGATTGGGATAGAGATATGCTAGAAGGAGAGACATCCGAAAGCAGATATTGGCGTGAGCAAAAGGACGAATTTTGGACTAATGAAACAGGAAGAGAAATAACACCAAGATTAGTTTTGCAAGAATTTGGCACTGATTGTATGCGTAATGGGTTTTTTGATGGTGTATGGGTAAGTTTTGTCAAAAAACAAATTATAGAAAACCCCCAACAAAATTTTGTTATTCCTGATGTAAGGTTTACAAATGAAATAGAAATTATTAAGAGCCTTGGAGGCAAAGTTTGGTGTGTAAAAAGAGGTCCAGATCCATTGTGGTTTAGACAATATCAGGATTTAGGATTAGAACCAACTGATGTGCATCCTAGCGAATGGCGGTGGGCTTCAGCATCATTTGATTTTAATATATACAACGAAGGAACAAAAGAAGACCTTAAAAGTCAGGTACAAGGTCGCCTTGCTTCCACTTTACTCCACGCTTCTGCAGAAGCCGTTGGCAATTAGCACAAATAGTTTTTAAATTACTAAAACTTATGTTTGTAAGAACACCGTCTATATGGTAGACATTGAATTGTTCAGGCTGTCCGACAAAGCCACACTTGTCACATTCATTTTTTATTCTGTATCCTGCTTTATACCAATTAGGTATACCCCTATTTTTTCCGTTGTGTAGACACCTTTCACATTGCTTACGATAATACGTTTTGCCTGCTTTTTTATAATTAACAGCGGCTGGTTTTTGTTTACAGTATTCGCATAACGGACGCATATTGTATTTACCATACCTTTTTACCCCCTTTTATATGTGGCTTTCTAGGTATATTTTTCAAAAATCGTATAAATACTTTTAACAGTTGTTATATTACAGGAGAACATAAATGGCAAATTTAGTATCACCAGGTGTACAAGTAAGTGTAGTAGACGAAAGTTTTTACACGCCAGCTGAACCAGGTACAACGCCTATGATTTTTGTTGTGTCTGCACAAGACAAGAAAAACGGATCAGGCACAGCTACAGCATCAGGTACAACCAAAGCAAAAGCAGGGACCCCTTTCTTAATTACTTCACAAAGGGATCTTACAGAAACATTTGGAGACCCGATCTTCAAAACAGACACAAACAATAATCCAATCAACGGCGGAGAGCTTAATGAGTATGGATTACAAGCGGCATATTCTTACCTAGGTGTTAGCAATAGAGCATTTGTTGTTAGAGCAGATGTAGACCTTGCTGAGATTGAGCCTAGTGCAAACGCACCAGCGGCGGCTCCAGCAAATGGAACATTTTGGTTTGATACTGCACAAACAAAATACGGTATTTTTGAATGGAACGGTAATCCAGCGACTGTTACAGGTGGACAGTCTTTTACAAATAAAGTTCCTTTAGTAATCACAAGTAACACACAATTAGTAGGTGAATCAAACACAGGTATTCCAAAAGGTTCAGTAGGAGCAATTGGAGACTATGCTGTAGTAACAACAACAACTGTTAATAAGATTTACTACAAAAACAAGAGTGGTACATGGGTCAAAGTAGGACAACAGGCTTGGGTAGCAAGTTGGCCAACAATCACAGGGACAGCGGCAAATCCAACATTAACAAACGGACAAACTATAATAATTAACGGAACTACAGTAACAATTTCAGGTACAACAGTATCAGCAATGGAAACTGCAATAGATAGTGCAGGTATTACTGGTGTAACTTCAGCAGTAATAGATGGTAAATTAGAAATTTACAGTAATGGTACTTCTACTACAGATGGTTCTACAGATGAAGACGGTGCTATACAGATTAGTGCAGGTGCTTCTGGATCATTATTAACTGACCTAGGTATTACAGCAGGTACTTATTATGCTCCGGCATTTGTAATCAAGCCACATACACAGGTTCCTGAATTTAAAACAGCAGATGCACAAACAAGACCAACTGGTTCAGTTTGGTTAAAAACTACAAATGCAAACTTGGGTGCAAACTACAGTGTGAAAAAATATAACAGCACAACTAAACTTTGGGAAGTTATATCAGCACCATTGTACACAACACACAATTCTGCATTGTATAACTTAGACAAATCAGGTGGTGGAATAAACTTAACACTTGGACAAGTTTATATTCAAGCACACACTACATTGGCAGGTGATGAAGAAGGCGACTTTACATTATTTGCAAGAAATGCCACTGGTGGAACAACTATTACATCTTCGGCTGTAACAGCAAGTTCAATTGGTGCAGGTGTTAAAACATTTACAATAGCAGAAAGCCTTGTAGGCCAAGAAGGCATGAGTGGACATACAACTGTATCATTTACTGCGGCAGGTGCCACAGCAGATGCTGACGCTATTGCAAGTGCAATTAACAGTGCAGGATTTACAAACGTTGTTGCAAGTGTAGACGCAAGTAATAGAGTTGAAATTACACACAACGACGGCGGAGAAATGCACATTAAAGACACAAGTGGTGCTTTAGCAAACATAGGCTTTAGTGGTTACAACTACACAACAAAATTAGGTACAGCAAATCTTTATACTGCACCAACTGGTGATAGTGCTTCAGACTTCCATGCATCTAATTGGAAAATTTTAACATACTCAGCTAGTCCAAATGCTCCGACAGCCTTAACAACTAACGGTAGACTTTGGTATAGTTCACTTGTTGACGAAGTTGATATTTTAGTACACAACGGAACTACTTGGAAAGGTTATGGAAATGTTTATCCTAATGCTTCTCCAGACGGTCCAATCGTAAGTGCAACTGAGCCAACACAACAGTCTGACACAACTCCATTAGTCACAGGAGATCTTTGGATTTCAACTGCTGACTTAGAAGCATATCCACAAGTACATAGATACAATGCAGATCTAAGCAAGTGGATTGCATTGGACGAAGGTGATCAAACAACAGAAGACGGCATTTTATTTGCTGATGTTAGATTTGGTACATCAGGTGGTACTGCTACAGTGGCACCAAGTGGCACAATAAAAGAATTACTTGTAAGTGATCACTTAGATACTGATGCTCCAGATCCAGCTTTATATCCAAAAGGAATGTTAGTTTGGAACTTACGTAGAAGTGGATTTAATGTTAAGAAATTTGTACGTAATCATGTTGTTACAACTGACAACAACGTTAGAATGAATAACGAAAGTATGGCTACATACTATCCACATAGATGGGTAACTGAGTCTGCAAATCAACCAGATGGTTCAGGATCATTTGGTAGAAAAGCACAAAGAAAAGTTATTGTTCAAGCATTACAATCTTTAGTAAACAGTAACCAAGATATAAGAGATGATGAATCAAGATTATTTAACTTGATGGCATGTCCAGGATATCCAGAACTAATTGGTGAAATGAATTCATTAAACAATGATAGAGGCTTAACAGCATTTATCGTAGGTGACTCACCGTTTAGATTAACTTCAGATGCAACTACCTTAAACAACTGGGGTAATAATGTTGCACTAGCAGTTGAAGATAATGATGACGGTCTAGTTACTAGCAGTGAATACTTAGGTGTGTTTTATCCTAGCTTGTTTACAAGTGACAATGCAGGTAACAATGTAATTGTACCACCAAGTCATGGTATACTAAGAACTATGGCATTAAGTGATCAAGTTTCGTTTCCGTGGTTTGCACCAGCAGGTACACGACGTGGCGGAATCACAAATGCAAGTGCTTCAGGATTTGTTGATGCAGAAGGCGAATTTAAGTCTATAGCATTAAATGAAGGACAAAGAGACACACTACAACAAGTTAATGTCAATCCAATTACATTCTTAACTGGTGCAGGACTTGTCAACTTTGGTCAAAAGACTAGAGCCGCAAATGCAAGTGCATTAGATAGAATTAATGTTGCACGTTTAGTTGTATACTTAAGATCACAACTGAAAAAACTAGCAAAACCATATATCTTTGAACCAAACGATAAGATCACACGTGATGAGATCAAGGCACAAGCAGACAGTTTAATGCTTGAATTGGTATCACAAAGAGCATTATATGACTTCCTAGTAGTTTGTGACGAGTCTAACAATACACCTGCAAGGATTGATAGAAATGAACTTTACTTAGACATTGCAATAGAACCAGTAAAAGCAGTGGAATTTATTTACATTCCATTAAGACTTAAAAATACTGGAGAAATCGCAGGACTCTAAACGGATAAATAAAAGTAATAGGAGCATATAGATGGCAATATCAACACTTTCAAGATTAACAGTACCACTGGACAGTAACGCAAGTGCGTCCAACCAAGGCCTGTTGATGCCCAAACTACAATACCGTTTTAGGGTATCGTTAGAAAACTTTGGAACTTCAAGTCCAACAACTGAACTTACTAAACAAGTAATAGATGTTACAAGACCAAATGTTACATTTGATCAAATGACAGTTGACATTTACAACTCAAGAGTATACCTAGCAGGTAAACATACTTGGGAGCCTATTACAATTAACTTTAGAGAAGATGTAAGCAATAATGTTCAAAAACTTGTTGGCGAACAGCTACAGAAACAGTTTGACTTTTTTGAAATGTCAAGTGCGGCTTCTGGTTCAGATTATAAGTTTGTTACAAGAATTGAAATACTTGATGGTGGAAACGGAGCAAATGCACCGACTGTATTAGAAACTTTTGAATTGTATGGTTGTTATGTAGAAAATGCAAACTACAATACACTAAACTATGCAACTTCAGAGCCAGTTACAGTTGCCCTATCAATAAGATATGACAATGCTATACAAACTCCACAAGGAACAGGAATAGGTACAGCAGTAGGTAGAACAGTTAATACTGCAATTACTGGTGGTGGTTCTACATAGAATCAAATAACAAAAATAAATTAAGGGCCTTTTTGGCCCTTTTTTTATGACATAATTAAATACCCACTTAATACAATAGGATAAATATTTACATGAGCTTCTTGAATGGTTTTTTAGATAATGTAGTATCCGGGGCGTTAAACCCTAAAGGTAACCTTGCTGACTATCAACATGGTCAAAGACTATATGTTGACGATAGTCATAGATTATCACCTAAAGTAAAATTTCTTTATCACGTATCCTTTAATATTAACAGTCAAGCGGCATCTATAATTCCACAACTTACAGCTAAACATGCCAATGAATTAAACATGTTAGTTAAGAGTGTGCAACTTCCTCAATACAATATTCAAACAGATGTAAAACATCAGTATAATAGAAAACGTGTTGTACAAAAAAGAATAGATTATACTCCTGTTACACTTACATTTCATGATGATTCATTTGGTGTTACAACAGCTATGTGGGAAGCATACTATAGATATTATTATAGGGATGGAAACTATTCCGCTGTACAGCCGGACGGATCTCCAGATCCAACAAAAAAACAATTTAGAACAGCAACACAATTTAATAGAGGTAGTGCATTTTCTGAAACACAATATCGATACGGTTTTGATAATGATAGCTTTGAACCTTTTTTTAATAGTATTGTAATATACCAAATGTCTAGGAAAAAATATACCGCAATGACACTAGTAAATCCTTTAATCAGTCAATGGGGTCATGATACAATGGACAACTCAGTAAGCGATCCTGTAGCAAACACCATGACACTAGATTATGAAACTGTGCATTACAGTAGAGGAGCAATAGGAAAAGGCGGACCTAAGGGATTTGGAGAAGAACATTATGATAAAACACCAAGTCCGAATTCATTGATGGGCGGAGGTGCATCTAGTTTACTTGGTGTAGGCGGAGTTCTCGCTGGAGGTTTTGGTGTACTTGATGATATTTCAGGAGGCAATGTAAGTTTTGGCACAGTATTAAAAGCGGCCAACACAATACAAAATGCAGGTAACTTATCAAAATCCGGAATAGGTGGAGAACTATTAGGAGCAGGATTAGATGCTTTAGGACAAACCGTAGGTACTAATGTCAGTGGTGTTGCAAACACAGCCTTTCCTAGAGGCGGTGGAGGTGGAGGAGCCGGAACAGCGGCAGTAGCCGCATTGTTAGTCGGTGGAGCAAAGTATCTCAAGTCTGGTGGAGGAAGCAGTGGAGCTGAACTTTCTCTTTCAAGTTCATCGTCAAGTAATAATCCAAGTGGTCCTGCTGAAGGTATGTTAGCAGAGGAGTAAGATATGGTACAGTTGAATTTACCACCAAAACAAGATACTAGTAGTTCAGATAAAGTTAATAGGTACTTTAGTACTTACTTTGGATATCAACTTGAATTTCCAAGTAATGATGTTGACGCAGTGATTGGTTTTTTAGAAAACAAAGGTTTTGATAAAGTAGCCGCACAATCGACAGGATCAGTTTTATTGCAACAAGCAAAAATAGATGGAATAAAAGTTTTTGAACTTTTAGATACTTTAAAATCTTTGGATAGAGTTCAATTAAGTTTTACAGTTGCTCAAGTGCTTAACTTCAATAGACAAAAAACAAGCACTCTTGGATTTAAAGTAGCAAATAACGAAACTCCACTAGAAGCAAGAAACATCATGGGGTAAACCATGGCAAAGCAGTTTGCACAAGGAAAATACACCCTTAAAAATCCAAACAAATATGTAGGTAGACGCACACCAACTTATAGAAGTAGTTGGGAATTTGCATTTATGAGATTCTGTGACGAAAATCCATCTATACAATCATGGGCAAGTGAGGCAGTGCGTATACCATACAGAAATCCACTTACAGGTAAACATACAATTTATGTGCCAGACTTTTTCATACAATATAAAACCAAAAAAGGTAAAAATATGGTTGAACTAATAGAAGTGAAACCAGACAATCAAACCTTTAAAGAAAGCGTTGGAAAGTCAAGGCATAATCAATTACACCTAGCTTTGAATCAAGCAAAGTGGGAAGCCGCCAACAAATTTGCCAAATCAAAGGGCATTAAATTTAGAGTTATCACAGAAAAGGACATGTTCCATCAAGGTAAACGATAAATACTAACAGCATTAAGTGAGTATATAATGACTAAAAAACTAGAAGAAATTCTTGATTTACCAGATTCTAAAGAAATAATAAAACAAGAAAAAGATAAAGGTAAACAGGAAATTATACAGCAACAAAACGAAACACTTCGTGATATTGCAGAAATGGATAAGATTGCTGGCGCTTTCCCTGCCGTAAAAGGACTAGGTGAAATGGCAGATACAGAGCTTAATGATATAGCTCAAAAGGCATTAGATGCTTATGATGATTTAATGGACTTAGGAATGAACGTAGAATCAAGATATTCTGGAAGAGTATTTGAAGTAGCTGGCGGAATGCTTAAAACAGGATTAGATGCAAAAGTCGCCAAACTAGACAAAAAACTAAAGATGGTTGAGCTACAGCTACGGAAAGAAAAACAAGATAAAGACGGAAAAGTAGATGGAGAAAGCATAGTACAGGGTGAAGGCTACATAGTTACAGATCGTAATAGTTTATTAGAAAAACTAAAGAATATGGATAAATAATTTATAAGGACGGAAATATGTTTGAAAAATATCTAAACGAAGCTAAAAAAATATACGAATTTTCAATAGGTGTTGCAGGAGAGCTACCAGAAGGATTTGCTGACGAGCTGGAAAGTTGCTTACAACGTTTCAGTGTAGCATCATTTGGTGCAGGAAAGAAAACACCTATACAAGAGCGTCCGTTGGATTTCCCACAACTAACTAACACAGAGGTTACTTATTGGGAAACCAGCTTGAACTATCCTACTACACCGCAGGTTCTTACAGAATACATTGCACAGTGTTGTTCATGTGATAGATCAAACGTAATTGTAAAAACTGATTCCGATCCAAGAAATGAATATGATGAAATAAAGGACGAAGATCCATATCAATCAAAACTTGAAACTGCTGAAATGGGTCAAGCTGATCCAAAAGCACAAGATCAAGTTGGATCAGGAAGAGTAATGGAATTACTCAAAGAACTTGAAACATCAAGAAAAGAAAAAGAAAATAATCCTATCGCAGATGTAAAACCAGCACCAGAGAGTAAAGATATAAGCGATACGATTGGTTCAACATCACCTATAGGGAGTAAGTAATATGAATATGAAAGATATGATTCAGAAGATGACAGACATCGAAACTGAGGAAACATCAAAAAAACAAAAACTTAACGAAGGTGCGGCAGTGACTATGGCGGCAGATAATGCTCAAGAAGTTGGTGCACTAATGGCAATGATGCGAAATGCAGGAATGGATCCTAAACCTGTAGCGGCAGATATGCCAATGCCAATGAGAACAGATATTGATAAATTTAGAGCGGCAGTGAATGATAACCCAGATATACCTGGTAGAGATGATGTGCCAGGTGATCAAGACCTACAAGCAGGCTTAATGAAAGGCGTCACTTCAGGTGGTGGTACAGCATTAGGAAATATGATTGCTCCAGGAATAGGTGGACCGTTAGGTGCACTAGCTGGTGGCGGTGGTTTAGCTGGTGCGGCTGGTTCAGTGCTTGGTGGAATGGCAGGCGGTCCGATTGGAGCGGCCTTAGGTGGTGCAATTGGTGGAGCATTGAATGATTCTCCAACTGATGATCCTAACATTCCTGGAAGAGATGATGTGCCAGGTGATCAAGACTTGAAACAAGGTATGATGGGCGGACTATTAGGCAGTCTAGCAGGTGGTGCCGCTGGTCAGGTTTTAGGAAAAGGTTTAGGCGATACACTAGGTAAAACAATTGGCGGTGCAATGGGCGGTATGGGTGATACTGCTGGAAAGATAGGCACAGCAATTGGTAAAGCATTACCAGGTGTAGGCGGAGCCGCAGTAGGCGGAATGCTTGGAGATAAACTTACAGGAACAGATGAAGCTACAGGCGACTATGCAAATAGTCCAGATGAGCAATATTCTCCTGCTAGTGATGTTATAAATCCTCCAACGAATGATTTAAATAAATCCAAAGGTTCCTATCCGAAAGTAGCAGGTGGAGACAATCCGATGGCACTTTCAGATAAGATTAAGGAAGATTTACTTAACCTATATCAAGAATACAAATAATTTACATTACCTCCCAGTAAAATCAAATAGGCTCTCCGGAGCCTATTTTTTTGAGTAAATAGTTTACTATGACAAAAAGTTTAGACGGCGTATTAACCAAAAAAGCAAATACAAGAGAAACGTTTACAGAACAACAAATAGCAGATCTCAAAGCGTGTACAGATCCTGACACAGGATATTTGCATTTTTGTAACAATTTCTTTAGTATACAACACCCTGTTGAAGGTAAAATGTTATTCGCACCTTTCGACTATCAAAAAAGGTTATTAGAAAGTTATCATAATCATAGATTTAACATAAACATGTTACCAAGACAGAGCGGTAAAACTACAACCGCCGCAGGTTATCTTTTATGGTACGCCATGTTTCATCCTGATCAAACAATATTAATTGCCGCACACAAGTATACAGGTGCTCAAGAAATTATGCAAAGAATTAGATATGGTTATGAACTATGTCCTGATTTTATAAGAGCAGGAGTTGTAAACTACAACAAAGGCTCCATGGAATTCGAGAATGGTAGTAGGATAGTAAGTGCTACAACAACAGGTAACACAGGAAGAGGTATGTCTATTTCGTTACTTTACTGTGATGAGTTTGCATTTGTACAACCTACTATTGCCGATGAATTTTGGACTTCTATATCTCCTACACTAGCAACAGGTGGTCGTGCAATCATAACAAGTACACCTAACTCAGATGAAGATACTTTTGCAGTAATTTGGAAGGAAAGCCAAAATAAGTTTGATGTGAATGGTAATGAACAGGCAGTGGGTGTAAATGGCTTTCATGGTTTTACAGCTAAATGGGACGAACATCCAGATAGAGATGAAAAATGGAAAGAAGTAGAACTAGGAAGAATAGGTGAAGAAAGATTTAGACGTGAATATGGTTGTGAATTTTTAGTCTACGATGAAACATTAGTAAACAGTATAAAACTTTCCACAATGGAAGGATTAGATCCTTTAATGAATATGGGTCAAACTCGTTGGTATGATAAAATAAAGGATACTGAAAATTATGTTGTTGCGTTAGATCCTAGCATGGGTACAGGAGGGGATTATGCGGCTATACAAGTATTTGAATTACCTGCTTATAAACAGGTAGCAGAATGGCGTCATAACGAGACTCCTATTCCTGCACAAATACGGATCCTAAAAGATATTACAAGTTACTTAAAACAACAATCAGGAGATAGAGATTCTCATATATATTGGAGTGTAGAAAATAATGCAATAGGCGAGGCCGCACTTATAGTAATACAAGATTTTGGTGAAGAAAACATACCAGGGCTTTTTATAAGTGAACCTATAAGAAAAGGACATGTTCGTAAATTTAGAAAAGGCTTTAACACTACACATGGAAGTAAAATAACTGCATGTAGCAGATTAAAAACAATGGTAGAAAATGATCAATTAAAATTAACAAGTAAAACACTTATAACAGAATTAAAAAATTTTGTTGCAACAGGTACAAGTTATAGGGCAAAAGTAGGGCAAACAGATGATTTAATAAGTGCTACACTACTTGCATTGCGTATGATGAGTGTATTAAAGGACTGGGATCCACGTATTTACAACACATTTACACAGGCAGAGGGTGATGAGATAATAGAACCGCCGATGCCTATCTATGTTACAGGCGGTTTAGGATAAATATTAATATGAAAAACCTTGACTCTATAGCAAATGAATTATTCAACAAGATTAGGGGTAGATATCCATCTATCACTGTCGGCGATGCAGATGCTACTATCACAAATGCACCAAAAGAAGCAAGATTTTTTGAGTTTGACTTTGCAGAAGACAAAAAAGTAAGTATTAGTTTGGATGAAAAAGACCTTACTATAATGTACAGTCAGAAACTATTTGATGATCAAGATGTTGCATCAAAGTCTAATTGGTTTGCATTTTTAAAGGAGCTAAGGCAATTTGCAAAAAAGAGAATGTTAAACTTTGATACAAGAGATATAACTAAATCTAATTTGGATAAAAGAGATTACCAAACATTAAGCACGGAGAAGCAGATGAGCGAATCAAAACTATATGGAACAAGCAGGACCAGTTTTCAAGACATTGGTTCAGCAAAAATGGTTATAAAGCATACACAGCCAATTAACCAAGAACAACCAGCAGGACGTACAAGAGACATTGCTGGAATTTATATTGAAAGCAAAGATGGAGAAAGATTTAAGTATCCTATTAGACACATGAATGGTGCAAGAGCAATGGCTATGCACGTATCAGAAGGTGGAAATCCTTATGATGATTTTGGCAAACATATTGTAGGACTTTCAGAAGAACTTTCAAAACTACGCAAATTCAAAACTTACATGAATCGCTCAAATGTAATGGCAGAAGGATTAGCTGGTTATATGGACGTTGTTAATGACAGAATTGAAACTGTAAAGAAAACGACACATGCGTTACAGTCAAAAACAAGATACAAAGAAGCATTTGAAAACTTCGACAAAACCGTGCTTGAAGAAGTTCCAGAAGATGTTTCGAACACTTGGATTGACGAACTAACAATCAAACAGTTTAACGAAGAGCTCAAAGGTGTCTTTCCGTACATTTACAAACTTGTAAGCGAAGCAAACAAAGTTAAAGAACTAGGACCAGAAGACATTTCAGAAGGAATGGAATCAGATGAGGTGATGGATATACTTAAAAGACATCCTCAAGAATTTGCTAAAATGAAGCAAACAGGAGATTTAATGGATGTGTATGATACTCCGTTATATCAAGAATTATTTTCGTATTATGCAGATTCAGGTGAAATGCCATATGGTACTATGAAAGCTAGAGATGGCGATCCAGTACAGTTTATAACAGATCAGCTAGATGATCTTGGTGTATTTGATAATAACGAAGGCAGAGTAAAAGCTATGGTAATGGATATGGAAGACGAAGCAGTAGACATGTCAAGAGATGATTTCATTGAAAAGTACGGCAGAGGCAATGTTGATATATGGGATAGAATGAACGATGAGAACTATATGGATCCAAGTGACTTTGCAAATCCAGAAGAAGAGTTCGAACAACACATGGATTCAATAGTCAACAGTGCAGAATTCAATCAGGAGACACCAATGACAGAATATGAAAGAGCATTTGAAGATTTCAAAATGGCGGCGGCAAATGCGGCGGCAAAGGGTGAAAAAGATTTTGAATATCCACAAGGATCAGGAAAGAAACATCCTACCAAGATGGACAAAGCTACAGCGGCGAAGCTGTTAGCAGACAGCCAGACAAACGAACTTGATAATCCACTAGGATTAGATGAAGCACAACTTGACGAAATAAGTGGCATAATCAAAAAAGGTGCAGGAATGGCAGGCGGAGCCTTAAAGAATATGTTTGGTAAAGGTGGCCAGAAAGCGTTAGGCGACATTGCTAAACTAGGAGCACAAGGTGCCAAAAAAGTAGTCCCGGGAGCAGTAGCAGTTGGAAAACATGTTGGTAGAAATAAACTGCCATACGCCGCTGGTGCTGGAGGTGTTTATGCTTACGATAAGGCAGGAGATGTTGCAGACTATGTGGGCGACAAAGTTGATGGTGTAACAGGTGCAATAAAAACAGCACAAGGCAAAATAGGATCTGCGGCAGACAATGTATCTCAGGTTGTATCCGGTCTTGGCGACAAGGTAGCAAACACAGCCGATGAACTAAAAGGCATGGCAAAAGGTGCACTTGACGGTTTACCAAATATGGATAAGATCGCGGCATTGGCAAAACAACATGCTATTCCAGCCGCAGTAGTAATAGGACTACTATTAGGAGGCGGAGTACTATTGGCAAAAATGCTAGGTGGTAAAGACAAAGACGAATCCGCAGGTGATGATAATTCAAGAACAGTTGATGTGAGTCCAAAAGGCGCACATGACGAAATGAAAGCAAAGAACGAGATTCCTTTAGATGAGTTTGTAAAAAGCATGTATGATTACACGCATAACTCTTTTCCAAAAGGAGAAACAGCAGTGCTTACTGCCGTACAAAAACAGTATGGACAAGAAGCTGTTGAAGAAGCTGGCCAAATGATTCAAGAATTATTGGCTGGTCAAAACCAGGAAATGGCTAGAATCCAACAACTTGCAGGATTAAGATAGCCAAAATCCACAATAAAGTCAAATAAACGCTTGACTTTATAAATATTATCATGTACAATGTTTTTTATTGTGCATGTTTAGGCACAAAGCTATAAGGCAAAACTATAGGAGGCATATTATGGCAACATTAGCAGAAATCAGAGCAAAACTGAAAGAACAAGAATCACGCACAAGTGGTTCTCAAAGCTCCGGCGGGGACAACGCAATTTTTCCATTCTGGAACATGCAAGAAGGACAAACTACAACAGTTAGATTCCTTCCAGATGGAAACGAATCCAATACATTTTTCTGGAAAGAACGTTTGATGATCAAACTGCCTTTTGCAGGAATAAAAGGCGAAACTGATAGTCGCCCTGTGCAAGTACAAGTTCCTTGTATGGAAATGTATGGAGATAGCTGTGAAATTTTGAATGAAGTTCGTGGCTGGTTCAAAGATCCAAGTCTTGAAGATATGGGTCGTAAATATTGGAAGAAAAGAAGTTATATCTTCCAAGGATTTGTAACGGAGAATGCTCTTAATGAGGATTCAACTCCTGAGAATCCAGTACGTAGGTTCATAATTGGACCACAAATTTTCCAAATTATCAAATCCGCACTTATGGATCCTGATATGGAAGAACTACCAACAGATTATACTGCTGGTGTTGATTTCCGTCTTACAAAAACTTCGAAAGGCGGATACGCAGATTACTCAACTTCAAGTTGGGCAAGACGTGAGCGTCCATTAAGTGATGCTGAAATGAAAGCTATTGAAACACATGGCTTATTCAATCTAGATGACTTCCTTCCTAAGAAGCCTGGTGACGTAGAAGTTAAAGTAATGAAGGAAATGTTCGAAGCAAGTGTCGATGGTGAAGCATATGACCAAGATCGTTTCGGACAGTACTTTCGTCCAGCTGGTATGTCAGCACGTACAGGTGATCCTAATACTACCAAGGATACTGCTCAGGCAAGTACGCCAAAGGAGGATACTGCCCCAAAGCCAGTAGAAACTCCAAAGGCAGAAGAGCCTAAGGTAGAAGCGGCTCCTGCCGCTAGTGGCAAAGCAGAAGATATCCTTTCCATGATTAGGCAAAGGCAACAACAGTAAAAATATATACTTGTGGGGTTAACCCCCCACAAGGCTATTTAAGGAGGCATTATGGCAAAAGCATTTGATCCTACAAAGTTTAGGACACAATTAACAAAATCCATTACAGGCATGAGTGCAGGATTTAACGATCCGACTGATTGGGTTTCAACAGGAAACTATGCACTCAACTATTTGGTAAGTGGTGATTTCAACAAAGGAATTCCATTAGGCAAAGTAACGGTGTTCGCAGGTGAATCTGGTTCAGGTAAATCTTATTTCTGTGCTGGTAACATCGTAAAGGCGGCACAAGAACAAGGTATCTTCGTAGTATTAGTAGATAGTGAAAATGCACTTGACGAAGATTGGTTGCAAAGACTAGATGTAGACACAAGCGAAAGCAAACTACTAAAACTTAATATGTCAATGATTGATGATGTTGCTAAGACAATTAGTGTATTCATGAATGATTACAAAGCAATGCCAGAAGAAGAAAGACCAAAAGTATTATTTGTAATTGATAGTTTAGGAATGTTGCTTACTCCAACGGATGTTGATCAGTTTGGTAAGGGTGACTTGAAAGGTGACATGGGTAGAAAGCCCAAGGCACTGACAGCTCTTGTAAGAAACTGTGTAAACATGTTTGGTAGTCACAATGTAGGTATGGTATGTACTAACCACACTTATGCATCGCAAGACATGTTTGATCCAGATGATAAGATATCAGGTGGACAAGGATTTATCTATGCATCTTCTATTGTAGTTGCAATGAAGAAACTAAAACTAAAAGAAGATGAAGATGGTAATAAAGTAAGTGATGTTCGTGGTATTAGAGCTGGTTGTAAGGTTATGAAAACTAGATATGCTAAACCGTTCGAAGGTGTGCAAGTGAAAATTCCTTATGAAACAGGAATGGATCCATATAGTGGACTTGTTGACATGTTTGAAAAACAAGGACTGATTGTTAAGGATGGAAACAGACTAAAGTATATTGATTCCGCAGGTGTAGAAATAAAAGAATATCGTAAAAACTGGTCTGGAGAGTTGTTAGACAAAGTTATGTCAGATTATGCCAATACAGCTGAAGCTGAGGTAAATATCGAGGTTGACGACGAGCCAAACAAAAATCTAGAACAGGAGTAACATACATGGAAAGCAGTCAAATAGTTGATATTTGGAATACTTTTAAAGATAGTGTTGATAAAAAACACATTGAGCTTGTAGCAGAAAAATTTGTAGAAGTTTGTGCCGATTATGGCACAGACGATTCTGAATTTAGAGATGCTATGGGTAGTTGTGATACACTTGATGCGGCCATTAGCTATTACTTAGATATAGATGATGACATTGACGATGACGATAACGAATGGGATGAGTAATGGGTTGGTACTCTGAAGTAAGTAGAGATGTAAACAAAATACCTGATGCTATATCCCATTTTGAATCGGAATTGGTAGAGGCAAGAGCAGAAGTAAAATTAAAAGGCAACGTAGAACGTGCGGCGGCAGAGATGCCAGGAATAGTTGAACATAGATTCCATCAATTACAAGAAATAGAAGCTATATTGAACTATCTTAATATTGAATTGAGAAGATTACGCAGTACGTTTTTTAAGAAATATCTAGAAAATTATCAAAGAGCTTTGTCAAGTAGAGACGTAGAAAAATATGTTGATGGTGAAGCTGATGTTGTTGACTATGAGAAAATCATAAACGAATTTGCACTTTTAAGGAACAAGTGGCTCGGCTTGCTCAAAGGACTTGATCAAAAACAGTGGCAGATCACTAATGTAGTCAAGTTAAGAGTAGCAGGCATGGAAGATGCAACACTATAAATTCCAAGTTCCAGAAAACAGTAAATTATTACGCGGACAACTTTTTAGATATCTTTACACTTTTTGTGATGTAAAGACAATAACAAAACCTGAAGAAATAGAAAAAGACAGATACCTAGCATTTAGTCATCCTTTTGATGACTGGGTATTTGATGCTATCACAAAAGATAAATCCTTAAACTTTTTTCATATAGATAATGGGTACATAGGAAACCATAGATATAAGCGTCCTGAGTATTATCGTATCTCATACAATTCATTGCAAAACACAATAGTTAGACCTGTAAGTGAAAGTAGAAGACATTTACTTGAACTAGACGAAAATCTATGGAACGATTGGAACCTTGACGGCGAATATAATTTATTAGTCATGCCAGCAGAAAGCAACATATTTAAATATATGGGACAGGATTACCAGGCCTGGAGAAACAAAACAATTAAATACTATGAAGGCTTAGATGTGCCAGTAATAGTAAGAGAAAAAGTAGGCAAAAGAAAGCAAAGGTGGGATGAAATACTTCCTATGATAAGAAAAGCAAAAAAAGTAATAACGTACCATAGCATGGCCGCAGTTGAGGCTTTGTGTCTAGGTAAGCCAATTGAAATACTAGGACAAAGTGCAGTACAACATTGGCAAAATAAAACAGATTTTAATAGAGACGAGATGCTAGAACATATAGCTTGGAGTCAGTTTGATAGAAGTGATTACCAAAGTGGCACAGCATGGCGTTGCACATTTCAATATCAGGTAGAACCATGTATCAAGAACTAGACGGTTGGCAAACCATAAAAGGAGATATTTGTCTTAAAAGTGCTAAAAAACAAGGCATGGGACAGATAGAAGAATATCAAAATTTAGAATTACAGACAGCAATTTCTCACTGTGCTCAATTAAGAGTTGCAGTAGATATAGGAGCTCATGTTGGTATTACTGCTTTTAGATTATCTCAATCATTTGAATTTGTTCATGCATTCGAAGTAAACACAAATTTATTTCCTTGTTTGCAGAAAAATTTAGATTGGAAAAAATGTCATAATGTAACAACACACCCAGTTGGTATTGGTGAAAAAGAAAAAGAAGTAGATATTAAAGCAACTAATAAAAGTTTTAGTACACATATCGATCCAGATGCAAAAAAAGGAAAATATAAAATTAAAACCTTAGATAGTTTCAATTTACAATTTGTTGATTTTATAAAGATAGATGCTGAAGGTTACGAGCCATTAGTTGCCGAAGGAGCATTAGATACTATTGAAAGATGTAAACCAATTATTTTATATGAAAGAAAAGATCACCCTGCAAGATACGGTTACACCATAGATAGTATTAGAGATGTTTTGATGCCATTAGGGTACAGAATGATTAGGAAATTAGGTCGAGGTGAAAAAAATGCTGTCCTTGGCTATAGACCAGGAATGAGTCCAGATGTTTAGATTACCAAATATACAAGGCACTTTGCCTAACAAAGAAGCAGAAGATTACATATTTTTTAGTTGTGATTATGATTACTTTGACAGATATGGATATGCCTTAGCCCAAAGTATTAATAGAACTTTAAGTTGGATGCATGTTCATTGTCATATTATTGATGAAGGTAACATGAACAAAGAAGTATTAGACACTATGTCTAAAAATTATAATTTTACATATTCGTTTGAGGAAGTAAAGGAAGGATTTTACGAAAGCCTTGCAAAAAACAATAAGCGAATGAAAGAAGGTATGAATATATTTAAAACAAAAGATTTAAATTTCATAGCAAGAAAAACTTATTTGGCAAGTGCAAGATTTATGCGTCTAAGTCAACTCTTTAAACATAATCATCAATATGTTTTGCAACTTGACTGTGACACAGTTTTAAAAAACGGTTTTCATCAAGCTGACTTTAGAGATTTAACAATGCACGTATCAGTAATGCCAAAACCAAAAGACCCAGCTGTTTTTATTGCCAGTGCAATATGTTTAGGTACTGGACAAAACGGAGTGATGTTTAGGGATTTGTTTAGCTCAAGAATGATAGAAGCATTTGAAAAACCAATCTATTGGTACGTTGATCAAGATGTATTAAAAGCCGTGATGTCTGAATGGAAAAATAAATTACATAAAGAATATGGACATATTCCTTACAAATGGGTGCCTTGGGGATTGAAAAAAGAAGATATTTTTATGACCGGAAAAGGTAGTAAGAAAGAAGATAAAAGATTTAAGTCTGCACAATTACATTGGTTACCAGATCATTGGCAAGAAAAAATTTTTAGAGAAATAAGAAGTTTAGATACAAGGTCAGAATGACAAAAGGCTACTTAATATATCTACCTACTTTTGAGAATAGTGTTCGGATGGCTAATAGAGCATTAGAATCTGCAAAACAGTATGGATGGAACGTCGAATTATATGAAGGTGTAAATGGATTGGAAAAATCATTAGACGATTATGGAATAAAAATTTTCCAGGGAAATAAAAAATGCAAACGTTTAATGGTAAGGCCGGGTACACAAGGTTGTTTTTTATCTCAATATAACTTGTGGAAAAAATGTGTTGAACTACAAGAACACATTAATATTTTTGAACACGATGTAATTTTTAAGAAGCCCATGGGTAGTGTTACTGAATGTGATGTATATAAGTTTGAAGGATTCAAACAAGCAAAAACAATACTGCCAGGCAATTGGTTTGAGGGTGCTAGGGCATATAGAATAAGTCCTGTTGGTGCTAAAAAAATATTGAATTGGGTACATACTAATGGAGCCATGCCAGCAGATTGGATGTTATGCGACGGTATAGTGCGTATGGTTTTTGATCAAGAAAGCAAAGTCACATACAAATCAGATGTAATGAGTTTTACAAAGGATTTATCGTGATTTTAGATAAAATTAAAGAAAAGGGTGAAGAAATGGAGCCTTTGGTAGGACATGACAGACTACAATATCTAATTGATATTGCAAATACTGTGCCGCCATTGGACAAAAAAGATAAAATAGAAGAAAATAAAATTAGAGGTTGTGTCAGTAATTTATGGGTCACTGGCGAAGAAAGACAAGACGGCACTATGTATTATAAACATGATGCAGATGCTTTTATAACAAAAGGTACAGCAAAGATAATAGTAGACCTTGTAAACGGTGAACAAAAGAAAGAAATAGCAGAACTAACATTAGAAAGTTTTAAAGGACTTGGTATTAGAGAATTGTTGACTATGCAAAGACAAGTAGGCTTTGCAAGTTTGATAGAACGCATAATCAGGATTGCAAAAAATGGATAGGATGATTTATCAAGTAGCTGTTGGTAAACAAAGCAATTTGTACGAACATTGTATTAAAAGCGTAGCAAACTATTGTAAAAAATACAATTTGAAACATATTGTACAAACAGAACCTATACTCAAAATTAGACCAGATGTAAACAGAACAGGACGTAGTAAAGAAGCTGTTGAACGTTTAGGTTACCTACCTATTTTTGAAAAAGAAAATGCTTTTAGTTATTTAGGACAATTTAAGCAAATAGCAATAGTAGATAGTGACATATATATTAGAGAAAATGCACCTAATATATTTGACCAACTAACAGATCAATATGCCTTTGGTGCAGTAGCAGAAAGAGAGCTACCTTGTGCTAAAAAATATAAATCAAAAATAAGAAAATATTCTAAATCAGCTTTTGAACAATTAACTGATGTTGACTGGAAATGGAATCAACTAGGTGCAGAATTTTACAACATGGGGTTGATGGTCATCAACTCTAAAGGGTTCCTACCCTATCTAAAGGGACAAACGCCAAAACAGTTTCTTGACCGAGAAGAGTTCAAGGATTTCGTAGATGGGGTAGGATACAAAAAATGG
>MDTE01088995.1_pt1 | contig 20898 bp, 18 predicted proteins | sample 811231 | NCBI WGS metagenome assembly MDTE01 (sample SAMN05326651, study PRJNA326480) | marine metagenome | isolation source: seawater | place: Indian Ocean: Red Sea | collected 2010
CCGATGATCTGTTCTGCCGTGTAACGCTTCCTGGCCATATGGCCCCCTTTCTGTCCCAATCCTAACTCCAGGAATGGGAACAATCCAGGGGGGCAGGGCAGTTGTTCGGAGAAACTACGCGACTTTAGACCTGGTAGTTGTCAGCTTGAGCTGGATACCCTTCGCTTGCTGGTGAATTTTGGCATCTTCACGTGCTTGGTGGATACCGAGGGCAACGATGCCCGTAATCAGGAGGCCGAAGGCGAACAGAACGAGTAGTGAGGCTGTAGTAAGCATTATGTTACTCCTATGTGGGATTTCAAGGTTTGGCGGCCAGATCCGCAAGTGCGGAACGGACTCCCGACCAAAGACTCAGGATGCTGGGGACCCAGATCCCGACATACACGCCGTAGTCCTTGTCAAATAAAAACCAGAGAGCCACGCTGACTACAAAACTGGCGAAAGCTGCGATGAGAAAGTAATAGTCGGTTTTAGTGAACATCGGTTCCTCCACGCTGGTGAATTTTGGCGTCCTCCCGAGCCTGGTGGATACCAAGGGCGACAATGCCCGTGATCACGAGACCGAAGGCGAACAGAACGAGTAGTGAGGATGTGGTCATCATTGCACGGCTCCTATAGTGGCCAGTCGCGAAGAATGCGCTCTGTCTCTTCAGAATGCCGGCTCTCGTCACGCATCATACCCTCCAGTTCGACCGCGAGACCCTTATCGCCAAACGCCTCGGCGTGCGCTTCTCGCGCGGTGTAGTTCCGAGTGGCCAGACGCTCCGCGTCCAGGACGGCTTCGAGCATGTCGCGATTCGACGATGCGCTTGGAACAAGAGCAGCTTCCGTGGTCGGCTCCTCGCCGAGGGCTACGATCTTGTTGGCGAGGAATTGAGCGTGAACCTGCTCATCGGCAACCTCTGCCAGATAAAAGGCAGTCAGTTGCGGGCGATAAGGTCCGGTGGCTTTAGCCGCGTAGACGATATACTGCGTGATCGCGCTTAATTCATTCGCGAGATCATCATTCAAACGATCGATGAGTTCGCTTTTGTCCATAGTTCCCTCCCGAAAAACGATAGTGGCCATTCCCCCGACACGGAAACGCAGTAGACAAATGGCGGTAGAGTACTCCTCCATACCACTGCAAGTCTATCACCGGAGAAGCTAATGTCAAGTATATATCTATGTTTTGTCCATAAAAGAAAATTAGAATATATAGTACATAAAAACAAATGGTTATATCGTTTTCAGGATGATTTCGGCCCAAAAAAAGAGGGATGTCCACATTGGACATCCCTCTTGTTGTCTAAGCTGGTAGCGGGACCTGATTCAGTCGCCCCGCTGGTTGTCACCCACCGTTAAGCATCGTGTGGTCATCGCACGACTACTCTTCAGAAAGCCTTACTGCAATTTCGATCGCGTGACAGGACGTCGATGTTCCCGACACCGTGATCTCCAGCCGCTTCAGGCCATCCATCTGCTTGTCGAGTTCGTGTGGGGGCGGATCGAGCGACACGACAGACACTTCGACGTCCGGGTGAGACAGGTTCTCGAGTTTCAACTGTTTGCCATCCTGACGCAGCATTGCACCGCCCTCCACCACGTCCACATCTGCCACCGTCAGCATTTGCCAGGTGACGGTTTCTGTCCTGTCAGATTCGACCACCGTGTCGGTGACCACAGCGGAACGGTCGCTGTCCTTTGTCCACGTACGCGTGGCCTTCGAGACGAGGTCTCCGAAAAGCGCTGTCAGGTCGTAGGATACCTCGGGCCTGTCGCCTTGGTTGCAGTTCAGCAGCGTGGCGGCGCCATCCACCAGATGATGCGCCCCGTTGATCGTGATCGTGTTGTGACCCAGGTTATTCTTCGACAGGAGTTCCCAGCGCTGTGCGTCTTGCTCCCGACCCCACAGGCGGAAGCCCGTCGCTTCGATCTCGTGATACGACTGGTTCCCTATTTCGATCGCCCAGCGCACGCCGTTCAGCTCGAAGATGAAGGAGCCGGCGTCCATGCTTCCGTGACTGATGTTGGCGCGCCCTCCCTTTGTTCCCAGGTAGTAGTCGCGGGCGTCGTCTGATCCGCCCTGGAAGATCGCGACCGGGTTGATCCCACGGCCATACCAGACCGGCGGTACCGAACTGGTCTTTGTGCTATCAAATCCGGCCAGCCAGACCATACCGAGGCCGATGTGGCGATCCAGCTTACCCATGTCGTCAGCCGGTAGCAGGAAGCCTTCCCGTTCGAAGTAACTCGCTTCACCCGTCTTCGACGCGAACCAGGCGAGCGTGACGTCTCCACGTTTGCCTCGCCGGTCTCCGCAGTCTCCGTAGTTGTAGTACTGTCCTGACGGCGCGTTCATGACGACCCGAAACATCGCGCTCTCCGCCAGTCCGGGTACGTCGAAGATCCCGAAGTCGGTACCCAGAGCGGTTTCCAGGATCGACGACGTCATTGCTGTATACATCGTGCCGTAGCCCCAGTAGGTGGACCCTTCGGGGTACGCGCCATCCGGTGCGTAGTGTGACAGGGCGATCGGAATCGCGTCGAGCGCGCCGCTGATCGCTTTGGCCGCCAGTTCGGGCTCGGACTCAGCGACGGTCAGCGCAGCAGCGATCATCCCACCGTTGCAGACCTGGTTCCAGTTGTTCTCCTTGTTGTTGATCTGGGTCTCACCGTCGTCGGTTCTAAGTCCCTTCTCGATCAGGGCCGACGAGATCGTCTGGAAGTCGTCCTCAGACAGATCGCCCCACGTCCAGTCCAGCCCGAGAGATACGGCCATCGAAATTTCGGCAACGTCGAGAAAGTGGCTCGGGTTCCAGTCGCTGAACGCGGCGACGGCCAGGAGTTCGTCTTTGATTCTGGCGAGGATTTCAGGCGACCTCTCCATCCGGTAAACGAATCCCAGAACGTTGACCCGCCAGAGCATTTCGCGAGCGACTCTCAGCAGTCGTCGGCCCGTCTGCTTCCGTTCGATCGGGTCCTCTCTGAGGACCCGATCGACGTTCTGCTTCATGGCCGCATACATATTCTTGAGGACAGGGTCTGTCTCCAGACGGGCCTTGATGTCGGCTTCGAGCGAGGGTGTGAGGCCGAGACGAGGGTGCTCGGCAGACAGGTTGTCCTTGAGGTATTCGACGGATATGGGATTCTCGAGCTTGGTCATCGGTTTCTCTGCTGCGTGTGTGGTTGAGAACGTCAGGGCAGCGATCAGGGTGATCGTGCTCGCGAAAGGTGCTCGCATTTCTCTCCTCTTGTTACAGACAGGCGGAAACGGTCAGGCATTGGATCGCAGTCGCTTCCTGTCCTGCGAATCGTTGATCGTCCAATCATCGTTCGCAATGTATTATACCTTGTCAATTGAGTGAAGGTGTCCGAAATGGGAGACACGAGAGAAGACCTATGCCGACAGCAAGAGCCATTGCGGACGTGTTCGAGCAGATCGCGCCCATCGAGACGGGGCTGAAGAGAGACGAGCTCGGGTTCATTCACGGAAACCCCGAACAGGAGGTGTCGGGACTGGCGTGTCTGTGGAACATCCACTCGGGTAGCCTGCAGACGTGCGTGGACCTCGGGGTGAACATGATCATCTGCCACGAGGGGATCTGGATGGGCGAGCAGCAGCACAGCGGCTGGTATGACGGTCCGTCCGTCGAGGAGATTCACTCGAATCGTGTGCGCCGTGAGATGCTGGATGAACACCGGATGGTCGTGTATCGGAGTCACTCGAACTGGGATGCGCTTGAGAGGGATGGTGTTCCGGATCAGGCGATCAAGGCGCTCGGGATCGACGGACTGGAGACGATCGCGCGACAGAAGTTCTTCTCGGTGACACGTCTGCCAGAGGAGATGGCCGTTCGCACGTTGTATGAGCAGGTCGGAGCGGGTCTCGGGTTCGAGCACTGTCGGCTCTTTGGCGATGGTGAGCGGCGGATCAGAACATTCGCGTTTCTGATCGGAGGTTTTGGGGAGAATCAGTATCACATGCCGCAAGCGGCGAGAGATATGGGCGCGGAGGCGATCATCATCGGGGAGATGAGCGAGTTTATTGTGATTGCCTGTCTGGAGATGGGGTTGCCGGTGATCGAGAGCCTGCACAGTGTGAGCGAGATGCCGGCGATCAGGAGGCAGGCGGATATGATGGGGGAGCGGGTGGAGGCGCCGGTGTATTTTGTGGAGAGTGGGGCGCTGTCCTTTGGGGAGTGAAAAGATTGGAACCACCCGCTTCGCTAGATGGACACAGATCAACACGGATGGAAATCGGATGTAGGGGCGCTCTGCTACGCGCCGTGATTTGCTGTTCCAGATCGACGAGATCGAAGGCCAGCACGTGTTCGACCGTCTGATGGAGGTGCACGGGAATTACGAACGAGCAAGGCAAATGCGAACGCGGGCGATGGAGATCGCGTGGGAGCGGTTCGAGGCTGTTGCCGTGGCGACACGCCGAGGGCTGGATGAAAACCCGTAGGACCTGTCGATGTCCGAAATGACGCATAAATGACTGGAGGGCGTATGTGGTCGATGGCACTGACGTATCAGCTCAAGCCAGGAAAGTACGCGGAATATAAGAAGGCACACGACGAGCTGTGGCCGGAGCTGGCACAGGCGATGACCGAAAACGACGTCAACATGGTCATCCACCATCACGAGGAACGCCTGTATCTCTACATGACCGCGCCGACAGAAGAGCACTTCACCTGGAGCCACACCGGCGAGGTCGCCGATCGGTGGCTGGAATACATGGCGACCATGATGATCACCGACGAGAACGGGAAGACGGTCATGGAGGAGATGGATATGGCGTTCGCATTCGGGAGGTACAAGGACGAGCTCGACGAGTAGGGGAAACCGGAACCACAGGCTTTCCACCTACGCCTGGCAGGCTACGGCGGAAGGGGTCGCCAAGGTCTCGGCCCGGCAAGCCCGCCCACCTACCCTACTCGACCTTCACATAAACCTCTGCCTCATTCATTAGAATTACTCCACCCGTCGCATCGCCCTTGACCAGAGTCAGACCGAGCTCGTTGTCCCCGGATACCGCGGTTGCCGACGTGAGGGGCATCCGGAACGCCTCAAGACCCCCATCCAGGGCAGCTTCACGCTCGATCTGATCCGGTTCCACGACGTTTCCGTTCACGTCGACGGTGAGTTGGTCGCCGGGCAACGTGTTCGCCTGGAACGTGAGATGAGCGACTGCGCCTGACGACCGGTCTTCGCACATCCTGAAGCGGAAGGTTTGACGTTCACCAGCTGAACTGCGATCCAGCCGGATCTCCTCGGGCGAATAGGGAAAGTCTCCACCGTATCCGACCTGTCCACCGTCTGACGGACCCCACAGCGCGTAGTAGACATAGTGACGATCCCCTGAGTCAAGCTGGTTGGGATCGCGAATGGACTTCAGCGTCTCGTACTGATCCACGCTGAAGATGTTCTGAGTCGAGTAGCCGTCCGCGCCCGCGCCGTAGAAGTTCTGGATAGCTGCGCGACAGTGGGCGGGAGTCTGCTCGATGTCGCGATGATGGTAGCCGAGCTTGGCCTGGATCTGGGGATACACGAGGCAGTCGTGTTCGCGGGCGAGGTTCACGAACTCGTCGAAGGGGGCATTCATGTCCGTGAAGCCGAGGTCTCCGGGAGCCACATAGTCGATAAGCCGGTCCTCGATCCATACGGGCACGTTCAAGCCCATGGTTCGACAGCCTTTGAGGTCGATCAAGACGCGAGCGCCCAGCAGCAGATGACGTCCCTTCGCCTTGCCGGCTTCATCCAGCATCGCTCGAACCCGTCGGACGAACCCAGTCATGATCTCGTGTGAGGATTCGGCCTGGCCTTTCGGGAAACAGGCGGGCAGTCGGTGCCAGTTGAGCTCGATCCCGTCGACGTCGAAGCGGTTGGCTGCCTCCTCCATGAACGAGAAGATGAAGTCACGGACGGCATCGACCGTGTAGTCGAGCGCACACCCGATGTCGAAACTTCGCTTATCGGCCGTACGAGGTGACGACGGTTTGTAACCCTTCAGGATCCACTCGGGATGTGTCTTCGAAAGCGACTCGAACCAATCCGCATTGTGGCCGTGACGATCGTTCATCCGGAATCCGGCCAGAAAGGTCATCCCACGACGGTGACACTCGTCGATGTAGACCTCGACGGGCATCGTTCCCGCATCCATCATCGGGATCAGTCGCTGATGCTGGGGCCTCGTGTCATATACGCACAGATCCGATCGCCAGAACTGCGTCCAGCCCTGGTGACAGATCTCCTGGACGAGGATGTCGACGTGTGCGAGTTCGTCGTAGCTTCGGACGATCTCCCGAAGCTCTTCTGGCGTCGCAGGATCGCTCAACTGTCCGGTCGTGTTTGACGGATCGCTGACGTAAATCAGGCGGTGGTTACCGCGTGGCGTCTGTCCCGGTCTCATGTCTTCCTCTGTGCCGAGGGTCGTCACCTACAATTCGTGCTCCTGAACGATGAACGGGGCATGGTCCTTCTTGTCGATGAAGTCCTTCTCGTCTTCGAGAAGCAAGGCACCCAACTCCTGGCAATTCCTTCCATCAAGTCCTGTTGACTCGAGTCAGGACCTCCGTTACACCGTCGTACTCTTCCTGGGCAAGTAGTCCTCATCTCCGAGATGTCGCAAGTCGTTGGACCGACTACCACGGGCTGTAACCCAACCGTCCCAACTAAGCGCGGCTATTGAGTACTCCCACTGCAGTTGTCACCTGATCGTCACGCCACTGTAAACCAACCTCAACATTGCGCGCCTACTTTCGTCACAGTCTCCTCCAACGGGGATCAGCCCGGGGATCCCGAGACGATCATTCGCCACAAGAGGCTATCGATGAGATTGAGCGCGCTGTTTGCACTTCTACTCCTACTTGCCGGCACCGTGCTCGCCGATGAATCCGGTCAGATCGAGGGGGTCATTGTCGACGCGGAGACCGCCGAACCCTTGATCGGCGCCAACGTGGTGATTTACGATGCCGCCGGTCTGCCCCAATACGGCGCCAGCACGGACCTGGACGGACGTTATGTCCTGGGCGTTCCGGTCCGGGAGGGCGATCGGGTGGGGCTTATCCTCTGCAGTACCGACTACCCACGTATTCTGCCGAATACCCATACGCTCGATCCGCCGTGTTCAGGTGTTGTCCCTGAGAAAGCGTCCATCTCCGTAATGCACGAATCCTCTGCGCTAACTCTGTTCTGTAGGGAATAGGCGTAAGATCACCTGTAATCGGTGCTGCGTGTACACCGTTCATCCCGAGTGCGCTCCGCAACCGAAGGCGAAGGAGGGTGTATCGAGGGACGGTCGTAAACCACCAGATGGCGAAACGGGTTCTTGGGTAACCGCTCTTGCCTTTCATTTCTGCCGGTCCGGCACCCACGCCGTCGTTCGCCCCCCAACCTCATCAAACACAACCTTCTCACCCTTCCTCGTCTCCACGCCCTCCGGCTTGCCCCAACGAATGTGAAACAACCATCCCTTCGGGAACCGATCAGAGTCCGCGTCGACGGAGACGGCCTTCCTGATCACGCCAACGATCGCCGACCGTAGACGCTTCACTTCATCGTAGTCGAGCGATTGCGCCTGTCGCCGGGGCGCGATGCCCGCTGCGTAAAGCACGTCATCGGCGATCCAGTTGCCTACGCCCGCTATAAACGACTGGTCGAGAAGCAGCGCTTTGATCGGACCGCATCGACCCACAAGGCGATCGGCGAGTGCGCGGGAGGAAATCGGTTCGAGCAGTGGGTCGAAGCCGAGTTTGCTGATCGGGGGCTCGGTGAGGGGATCATCGAGGAGCCGGATGCGACCGAGGCGTCGCCGGTTGTCGTAGACGAGGCGGCCGTCACGAGTCGTCAGGTCCAGCTTGATGTATTTACCTCGAGGCGAGTCCTGGTCGATCGCCTCGAAGTGACCAGTCATCCCGAAGTGAAAGACTGGATGCGGTGGGCGGTCAAGTATCAGCCAGGCTTGTTTTCCGCGTCTATCTGTCCCGATGACTTCCCGCCCTTTGAGCTTGGTAGCGAGTGTCCGAGGGGCAACGTCGGAGATAACAATGTCATCCTGGGCGGCCCAGACGTTCTCGATCCGTTGACCAGTGAGGACACGGTCGGCGATCTTGCGGAAGGCTTCGACTTCAGGGAGTTCGGGCATTGTTACTCGCGGCTAAACAGGTCGGCAACAGGCTGATAATCCTTGATCTCATCCAACGGGAACATGGGTCGCTCACAGATGGTATGACCAAGGCTGTGCAGGTTCGCGCTGGTCGCCCCGGGTGCATCGACGTCGATCAGACTGGCGCACCAGTCGGCAAACATGTGGGGTTCGCAGTGCGGAGACTTGACCACGACCAGGTCGAACTGCTGCGGATCCTGGCCGTTGGCGTAGAACCAGGAACGGTCGAACAGGCTGACTGGTCGTGTGCCGACAACGAGTGTCACGTTGTCGACTTCCAGAACCGCCGTATCGCCTGAGTCCCAGTCCCACCCGAAAGACTCGCTCTTGAACCTGCCGTCGGACAGCATCCTGACACGTCCGGTCACGTTCAGGGGCTGGTATCTCTCCGTGTCGAAGGCACCGCCCACCGAGGTCTCGATCGTGGCCCCCACGCCGGCCTCGAACGCGGCTCGAACCGCCGCTGGATCGACGACAGGGATGAGTGCTCGGCCCGGATATCCCTGCCGGACGAGCTCGCACAGGATCGCGTTGCTGTCGCCCGATGCCCCGGAGCTGGTCGCATCGGCGGCGTCCATCAAGACCACCGTACCAGTCTCGACCGTGCTGGCGATCAGGATGCTTTCCTCGAGGGAGGTCAACGGCACCTGCATCTTCTCGTGATGGGCCCAGAACTTGTCTGCCAGCTGGAGGGCATAGGACTTCGCTGCCTCCGCATCCGCATCCATGACCACCACACTGTTCGTCCTAAGCTCGGGTACGTCCGTAAACGGATTCCCCCACATCACACCGGCCGACAGCCCGGCATCGCTGGCCTCGATCTCTTTGGACAGCTCGATACACGCGCTTACGGCACCACTCTCGGTGATCATCTCGTTGCCGCGAACGAGTGCTGGAATCTTCACCCGCGCAGTCACGGGCTGAACGCCATCGTTCAGGATCCTAGACAGCACGGTCGCCGCCCGCTGCCCGGTCTCGACGAAGTCGACATGCGGATACGTATGGTAGGTGACGATCGCGTCGCTGTGCTCGAACATGCGGTCCGTCAGAATCCCGTGCAGGTCGAGTGAGATGACGATGGGAACCTGGTCGCCAAGCAGGTTCCGCGCCTCCTGAAGCAGGAACCCCTCAGGATCATTCTCATTCTCCGCCTGCATCGCTCCATGAAGCGAGAAGTAGACCCCGTCTACGTCACCGTGACCGGTCAAAGCCTCTAGAAGCGACCCGCTCAGCCGATCCCAACCTGATGCCGACAGAACGCCCCCCGATGTGTTCGCCTTCGCTCCGAACGTCGGAACCAACTCGATCGAGTCATCCTGGTCGAACACGGTCAGCGCCCCGCTGATCTCCTGCCCCACGCCCCGGAAATACGGTAGCATCTTCGCCCCCTGTTCGATCCGGAAATCCTCATACTCGCTGGGGACTGGATTAAAGGTCGATACTTCCTGCTTGCACTCGGCGAGGATGATTTTAGGCATCGATGAACTCGTTGTTGGGCAATTGGAGCGTTCATGCCGGCCCGATCAGGCGGGAGAATTCGGCTTCAGAGAAGTGGGTCTCAGGCGTGATACGCCGTCCTTATTCCGGGACTAGCAGGCGTTCGATAGACAACCGGAATCCAAGACTGTGCAGGATCTTCTCAATCTTGTCAAGGTTTGGGTTGCCATCCTCGGACAAGGCGCGGTAGACACGACCTCTGTTCAGTTCCGTCTGCTCGGCCAGCTTTCCGAGTCCACCGAGCGCTTGCGCAACGTCACGCAGGGCCAGCAGGAATGCGTCGGAGTTCTTGTCGTTCTCATACTCCTCAAGTGCGACCGAGAGGTAGGCGTTTGTCCGCTCCGGATCGCGAAGAAATTCCTGGTGATGAGACTCAAATGGAACCGATCTGTCCATCAGGTTCGCTCCATGTAGTCGGATAAATAGCGTCTGGCTCTGTCGACATCTCGGCGCTGGCTGCTATTGTTGACACCTATTAAAAGGACGAGCGTAATCTCTCCTACACGGGTGCAATAGACCCGGTAGCCAGGGCCGAAATCGAGTCGAAGTTCGATTAGCCCTCCACCCAGGTTCTTGTGATCTCCCCCCATGACGAGGACGGCGCTCCGGCGTGAGAACCTCTAAGGACGACAACCGTCCGTCTCTGTGAGAACGTGGCGCTTAACCCGTTGCCAGAACCTCACATCAGCTTATATCCGTGTTCATCTTGTTCATCTAGCCTTGCTGGAGCGCAGCGCAGGCAGGGGGGCCTGCCGGACCGTAGCTTTCCTGGCCATAGCCTTGGCGAGGACGGCAGCGAAGGTCGGATCGTTTCTCTATTGACGCTTCCCGTAATCAAACGGCGACATCTGCTCGAGACTGATCTCCACCCCAAACCCGTGCCCATCCGACGGCACCATCCTTCCATCCTTCGGCGCCGCCATTCCCGGCAATCTCGCCGCCTCATCCGGCGATACCCCAGGCGGCGTAGCCACAAAACACTCGGTCCAGGGAATAGCGGGTAACGCGTAACAGGCGTGCTGACCGTAGGGCGTATTCCCCCCGCCGTGCGGGATGACCGAGATGTCGGCCGCTTCGGCGATCGCGCAGATCTTGGTCAAGGCGGTCAGGCCGCCGACCCAGTTGATGTCGGGCTGGAAGATGTCGACCAGGTGGCGGCTGGCGGCGTGTTGGAAGGGGACAGTCGTATACCAGTGCTCGCCGGTGGACAGGGTCTGCCAGGGCACCCGCTGACGCAGTTTGGCGTGGGCGTCCATGTTCTCCGAGCGCAGCATCTCTTCCATCCACTTCAGCTTGTAAGGCCGCAGCTCCTCGGCCAGGCGAACGGCATACTCGATGTCGAACGCCATCCAGCAGTCCAGCATCAGCTCGACGTCGTCACCGACCAGCTCACGGGTGCGGGCAACCAGATCGACATTCCGCTTGAGGCCGTCTAGCCCGTCGGCCGGTCCACACGGGCAGGGGAGCTTGGTGGCCTGGAAGCCCAGTTCCATATACCAGTCGGTGTCCCCGCCGGTCGAGTAGCAGAAGAGTTCGTCACGCGTCGGGCCGCCAAGCAGCTCGTAGACGGGCCGCTGCAGCAGCTTGCCCTTCAGATCCCACAGCGCGAGGTCGATGGCGCTGACCGCGTAGGCGTGCAGGCCGGTGGCGCCATAAGGGGCACCCATCCGGACCATCATGTCGTAGCACTTCTCGGTGGCCAGGCAGGACTCGCCTTCCAGAAGCGGTCCCAGGTGATCGTCGATGATCGCGGCAACGGGACGGCCGTGGTTGGCGATCGCGAATCCCCACGTCCCGTCCTCCGCTTCGACGACACAGCCGTGGTTGCTCCACTTCGGCGTCCACGAGGGTCGGTACTCGGCATAGCGCGGGTAACGCGTCATCGGGTTGGCCACGGGGCCGCTCTCGACCCAGGACGGTCGGCGGGCGGTCTTGTACTCGACGGAGGAGGGCCGGGCTCGGGCGCTTGTTTCGGGGAACGCTACGTCGACAGCACGGATGGATTTGATCTTCATGGTCGTCTTTCTAGGTATGGTTCATTGTGCGGTTGGAAAGAAGAAGGGAACCACCCGCTTCGCTAAATGGACACAGATTAACACAGATGGAAACAAGGGGCACGGGCGGCGTGCCACGCTCCACGATCTCGGCGATACGGATGCTCGGGGGCCGCGGAGTACTGACCATCCGTATCTCTGCGGCCTTGGCGCGTACCTGTGAGCCCCTAACCTTGGATTTCATCCGTGTTCATCGGTGTTCATCGAGCCGAGCGAAGCGAGGCGGGTGGTTGTTTATGTCTTTACCTCCCAGGATGCAGAACAGGCTCCTTCCGTCCATCCGCTGCCACTTCCGTGTAGAACATCCGCTGAGAGGGCGTCATCTGATCGAGTGCTTCCTTCGTCGGCCAGAAGTGACGCCACTTCATCCCGGCGTGGTTGTATTTGTAGAACAGGTTCACGCGATCGTCGTCCGAGTGCCAGGGGAGGGCGCCGTGGGCGAGCGCCTCGGTGAAAATGACGACGGATCCTACTTTGCAAGGCACGGAGCGAAGAACCGAGGCGTCGTATGTGCCGTCGCTGAAGTCGGTGAGGTCGTGCGGGGTAGGGAACTGGTTGTTGTGGCTGCCGGGGATACAGACGAACCCACCCTCTTCCTCGGTGACGTCGGTGAGGTTGAAGGAGACGACGGTGTGGCCGGCGAAGATCCGCCCGTTCTTTGACGTATACGTGAAGTTTGGGTCGATCTCGTCCCTTGCGCCGCCGTGCAGGTGCAGGCCTTCGTACCCCTTCTTGCGGATGCGCGCGTAGGCGACCTCGAGACGCAGGCGCGGGCTGATGATTTCGGTGAGGATGTCGACGACGGGAGCCAAGTCGATCAGGTCCGTAAAGAGCGGCCCGATGCTGGTCAGGTCACCGATGCTGTCTTCACCGTCGGAAATCGCGGTGCACCGTACTCCTGTGGGGAGATCGTCCTCGGGGGTGTCGCGCACGGTGTGCAGGGCGTCGGTCAGGAGTTTGCATTGGTCGGATGTAAGGATGTCGTCGAGGACAAGATATCCAGAGACATCAAAGAGGTATTTCTGTCTGTCCGTCATCGGTCTTCCTTCGGCAGGGTTCGTTAGGGAGTCCACACAATCCGGTGCACAGCATACGGGATGGACAACACAATGTCCACTGCCCGCGATCACTTGCCAGAACGCGGGCATTCTCATTGGCAATCGGTTACTGGGCTAAGTAGATTCCCACCATGCCTGACAGTTGTTTCCAGGGGGCCTCATCCTCCGACCAGAGAGTTTCGAACGCGATCAAATGGCTGCTGTCGAAAGACACATCCAGTGGCGCCCTGGTTATCGGTGCGTCTCGCACTTCAGCGGACGAACTCGTCCGCGGCGTCTCCATCTCCGGAAAGGCCATATTCGGCTGGTACCGCCTTACACTCCTCCAAGTTGCTCGGTCAATCGCCTCGTGGGCGGTCGTCGAACCTGCTCCCAGCGTCGGCCACCTGGGACAGAAGGCGATCCTGTCCCGAGCCGTCGCCTCTCTGCGCTCTGAATCAGCCTTGGGGCGATTCGTCAAAGTCGCTGATTCACCTGGCTTTGTTCAGGCCGCCCGTGACGCGATCGAGGAGGTCGGGCTTCAGGACGTATCCGATGATCAGCTACAGAGCGGGACGCCGGATTTCGGGCTGCTGGTTTCTGCTTACCGTGCCCAGCTTCGCGAATCGGGGATGGTGGATCGGGTGGATGTCTACCGGACGGCGACCGAGGCCCTGGTGAATGACGCATTCACCCATCCGTTCCTGTCGCTGCCGACGGTGTTGCTCGATGTGCCGGTTTGGACGCGGGCTGAAATCGAACTGATTCGTCAGCTGGCGCAGCGGTCCAGCGGCGTATGCGCGACTGTTCAGGAAGGTGATACGCGATCGGCTGAGGGTCTGTCTGCGGCGCTCGGCAGCGAAGTAACTGTAGACGAGAGTGATGAAGATCGACCGTTGTCCCGTATGCGGCGACGGCTGTTCGATACGACGTCAGCCATAGCTGATGATCCGCCTTCGCCAAGGTTACGGCGCGATGCGCGCGAGGCGCTCAAGGTCTTCTCCGAAGCGGGAGAGCATCTGGAATGTGTCGAGGTGGCGCGGCGCGTCCATCGACTGGCGAATAACGGTGTCCCGTTCGACAAGATCGCGATTCTGCTTCATTCGCCCGAGTTGTATCGGCCGCATCTCGAGGACCCGCTCGATCGGGCGGGGATTCCGGCGTATTTCTCGCACGGGGTGACGCGGCCGGATCCGTCGGGGCGGGCGTTTATCAGTTTGCTGCTGTGCGCGGCGGAGGGGTTGTCGGCGCGGCGGTTTGCGGAGTATCTGTCGCTCGGGCAGGTGCCGGATGCGACGGCGGAGGGGGAGCCGCCGGCGGAGGCGGATGAGGGGGATCGGTGGGTGTCGCCCGATGACGATCTGCTGGCGGATGGGGAACCGGAGGAGACGCCGCAGCTGGATCTGTTTGCGCAGATGCCTGCGGTCGAGCCGGCGGCACCGGTGGTGTCGGGGACGCTGCGGGCGCCGCGGCGGTGGGAGCGGCTGCTGGTGGAGGCGTCGGTGATCGGCGGGCTCGATCGGTGGTGGCGACGGCTGGGCGGGCTGGAGCAGGAGCTGGCGCTGAAGCTGGACGATCGGGACGATCTGGATGAGGCGACGGAGGAGCGGCTGAATCGCGAGCTCGAACACCTGAAGAGTCTGCGGGCGTATGCGCTGCCGATTTTGACGGATCTCGACCGGTTGAGGAAGCCGCGGCAGTGGGGCGTCTGGATTCAGCGGCTGACGGCGCTGGCGACCCGGTGTTTGCGTGAGCCGGCGCGTGTGCTTTCGGTGCTGTCAGAGCTGGCGCCGATGGCGTCGGTCGGGCCGGTCGGGATCGACGAGGTGTATCGGGTGCTCGCGCCGAACCTGCTGGAATTGACGGAGCGTCCCGAGTCGGACCGGTATGGGCGCGTGTTCGTGGCCCCGATCGAAGCGGCGCGCGGGCTGGCGTTCGATGCCGTGTTTATCCCGGGGCTGGCGGAGCGACTGTTCCCGAGCAAGATCGTGCAGGACCCGATCCTGGGGGACCGGGTGCGCGAACGGCTCGATCCCGTGCTAGCGACGAACGAGGATCGCGTGCAGGAGGAGCGTCTGGCCCTGCGGATCGCGATGGGGGCGGCGCGAGACCAGGTGTTCCTGTCGTATCCGCGCGTCGACCTGGAACACGGGCGTCAACGGGTGTCGTCGTTCTACGCGCTCGAGTCGCTGCGCGCGATGACGGGAACGCTGCCGTCGATTTCGGAGCTGGACCGGGAGGCGCAGAAGGACCGGTCGACGCGTCCCGGATGGCCGGCGCCGAAGGAAGCGAATGACGCGATCGATCACTCGGAGTTCGACCTGTCGATCATCGATGCGCTGCTGGATGCGGACCCGGATGAGGCGGCGGGATCGGCGCGGTATCTGATCGAGTCGAACGACCATCTGGCGCGGTCGCTCCGGTGGCGGTATCGGCGGTATTCGAACGCGTGGACCGTCGCGGACGGGTTGATGATCCGGAAAGAGTCGGAGCGTGAAGCGATCGAACAGCATCGGCTGAAGACGCGAGCCTATTCCCCGACGGCGCTGCAGGCGTATGCGGCGTGTCCCTACCAATTCTTTCTCAAAGCCATACAGCGACTGTCTCCGAGAGAAGAAGCGGAGGCGATCGAGCGTCTGGATCCGATGCAACGCGGTGCGTTGATCCACGACATCCAGTATGCCGCGCTGTCGCTCCTGCGGGATCGCCGAGTGCTGCCAGTGACGGAGCTGAACCTGGGTCAGGCGTATGCCGTGCTGGAGGAGGCGGTGAACGGGGTCGCTGAAGACTTCCGCGATCGGCTGGCACCGGCGATCGACCGTGTGTGGCGAGACGCGGTCGCAGCCATCCACGCGGATCTGCGCGAGTGGCTGTATAGAATGAGCCAGGACGAAACGGGCTTCGTGCCGTGGCGGTTCGAGCTCTCCTTCGGCCTGCGCGACATGGAAAAAGCCGACCCGCATTCGACAGCCGATCCGATCGAGGTGGAATCCGGCTTCCGCCTGCGTGGCTGCATCGACCTCCTCGAACGGAACGCCAAGGGCGAACTGCGCGTGGTCGACCACAAAACGGGCCGCGTGCGCATCCCGGACGGCGCCATCATCGACGGCGGCGAATCGCTTCAGCCGCTGCTGTATGGTCTGGTCACCAAGGTCCTGTTCGAAGACGCCCCGAACGTGTTTGGCGAACTGTATTACTGCACCACAGCCGGCGGTTTCGAGAAACGCGGCTTCGAACTCCGCGACAACGCCCTGATGATCGCCGATCGCCTCGCGGAAACTATCGACGCCTCGATCGAGCGGGGTCAATTGCCCGCCGCGCCGAAAGAGGACGCGTGCCGGCTGTGTGATTTCAAGTCGATCTGCGGGCACTACGAGGAACAGCGAACCGAGAGGAAGCCGGATATCCCTCAGCTGACGTGGCTCCGTTCGCTTACATAGAGCATGGGAACCACGGAAAACACGGATGACACGGAAGGGCGATTAGAGGGGGCTGGTACTCGTGGGAGGGGCGTCCACGCCCCGAGGTTTTGCTCCGGACAAAAGGCAATGGAACCACAGATGAACACCAATGAACACAGATGGGGTTGCCAGCGACGACTCCGGTCGAGATCACGTAGCTTGGATCTTTCAAAGGGTCTACTCCAGACTTGCGCCGGAGACGATGCGGCCGAGGACCGGCAGGATCCTGTGATAATGCCCTTCTCCGTGTTTTCCACGTCCTTCGTGGTTGCTTTTGATTTTCGATAGACCAACCAATATGCCACGACTCCCAGACCAACCTGCACGCGATACCATCGCCAACGACCTCGACAAGACCCTCTTTGTCGAAGCTGCGGCGGGTACGGGGAAGACCACCGAGCTTGTGAACCGGATGGTTGCTCTCGTGGCGTCTGGGCGGGCGGAGTTGGAGAATATGGTCGCGGTCACGTTTACGGAGGCGGCGGCCGGGGAGCTGAAGCTGCGGCTGCGGGAGAAGATCGAGGAGGCGCGACGAGATCCTGACTCGGACGACGAAGCTTTGAAGCATTTCGATACGGCGTTGTCGCAGCTGGAGCTGGCGCACATCGGGACGATTCACGGGTTCTGTGGGGATCTCCTGCGTGAGTATCCGATCGAAGCGGGCATCGATCCGATTTTTCAGGTGGCGGCGACGGATGAGTCGGGGGCGCTGCTGGATCGAGCGTTTGATCACTGGTTTCAGGCGATCTTGGCAGATCCGCCGGAAGGGGTTCGACGGGCGCTGAGGCGGAAGCCGTTCCGACACGATGAGGCGTCGTCGAAGCAGTTGAGGTTCGCGGCGCGGTCGCTGGCGGAGCATCGGGATTTTCCGGCGAAGTGGACGCAGACCGAGTTCGATCGGGAAGTGCGGATCGATGCAGTGATGTCGCAGCTCGAGGAGCTTGGCGAGCTAGGCGAGAATGCGTATCGGCCGTCGTCGCGGCTGGCGCAGCATTTTCAGGATGTGCAGCGATTCGTCGAGGAGATCCTGCTTCGGGAGCGCGCTATGGAGGAGCGGGATTACGATGGCGTGGAGGCGGAGCTGAAGGATTTCGCAAGATGGCGCAGCTGGACCTACAAGGGGTTTGGCGACGACTATGCGGAGGGGATCAGCCGGGACGAGGCGCTCGAGCAGCGCGACGAGGTGAAGGCGGATCTCGAAGCGTTTATAGAGGATGCCGATGCCGATCTGGCGGCGCGCCTGCAGGAGGATCTCGGTCCGGCGATTGAGGGATTCGAGCAGCTGAAGGAAAGAGAGGGAAAGCTCGACTTTCTCGACCTGTTGATCCGGGTGCGGGATATGATCCGCGATCACGACGACGTGCGTGTGCAGCTTCAAGAGCGCTTCACCCACTTTTTTGTGGACGAATTCCAGGATACGGATCCGCTGCAGGTGGAGATCCTGATGCTCCTGGCGTCATCGGATGCGGAAACGATCGACTACAGCGTGGTCGAGCCTGTGGCGGGGAAGCTGTTCATCGTCGGCGATCCGAAGCAGTCGATCTACCGGTTCCGGCGCGCGGACGTGATGCTCTACGAGCAGACGAAAGCTCATCTTGAGAAGTACGGCGCAGGGCTGCTGTATCTGACCACGAGCTTCCGAAGCCTGCCGCCCATCCAGGATTGCGTGAATGCGGCATTCGAACCGCATATGCGCGGCGCTGACGACGGCAGTCAGGCAACGTATGTGGCGCTGGAGCCGAACCGTGAACACCGAGCAGATCAGCCTAGCATCGTGGCGCTGCCTGTGCCTCGACCGTATAGCCGATTTGGACAGGTCAGGAACTATGCGATCGAGCAGTCATATCCGGACGCTGTTGGCGCGTTCGTTGAGTGGATGTTGAACGAGTCCGGGTGGACGGTGACAGAGCGGGATTCACCTGATACACCGAAGCCGATCGAGCCGCGCCATATCTGCATCCTGTTCCGACGGTATCAGACGTTCTTCTCGGATGTGACGCGGAACTATGTTCGTGCCCTCGAAGCGCGACACGTGCCGCACGTGCTGGTCGGCGGTCGCTCGTTCCACGAGCAGGAGGAGATCCAGGCGATCCGAAATGCGCTCGCGGCAATCGAGTGGCCGGATGACACGCTCCGCACCTACGCAACTTTGCGAGGGCCGTTGTTCGCGTTCCAGGACGACGTGCTGCTGAACTTCCGGCATCAGAGCGGTGGATCGCTCCATCCTCTGCGTGAATACGATCGGGAAGAGCTGGACGAGTCGTCGCTGCTGGTGGCGGATGCGCTCGAGACGTTGGGACGATTGCACGCGGGTCGGAACCGGAAGGCGATCTCGTCGACGCTGTCAGAGCTGCTCGAGAACGTGCGGGCTCAGGCGGGGATGGCGATCGGGGCAAATGGTGATCAGTCGTTGGCGAACCTGTTCCGGATGATCGAACGGGCGCATCGATTTGAGCGGAGGGGCGCATCCTCATTCCGCGCCTTTGTCGAACTGCTGGAGGATGAAGCGGAGAGCGGTGCGGCTCAGGTTGCGGCGTTGATCGAAGAGGGTACGGAAGGTGTGCGGATGATGACCGCGCATCGTGCGAAGGGTCTGGAGTTCCCGGTCGTGATTCTGGCGGACCCAACGTGTGGCGCGACAAGGGCGCCAAACCGCTATACGGATGTCGAGAAGCGGTTGTGGGCTGAGCCTCTATGTGGTGCGGCGCCTCGGGATCTTCTCGAGAACCGGGAGCTGGAAGCGTCGAGGGATTCGGCTGAGGCCGTTCGGGTTGCGTATGTGGCGGCTACCCGCGCGAGAGATTTGCTGGTCGTGCCGGTGGTGGGAGATGACGAACTGGAGGGGTGGCTCGAGGTGCTGAACCCGGCGATGTATCCGCAGCCTGACGAGAAACGTGCCGCTCAGCCTGCGAAAGGATGTCCGAAGTTCGGGACCGACAGCGTTCGAATGCGCCCTCGATCGAAGGATGGTGAGGAGGTCGAGTCAGTCGTTCCCGGGTTGCATCGGCCCGCGTTGGGCGCGCACGAAGTCGTGTGGTGGGACCCCCATCTGCTCGAGTTGGACAAGGAGCCGCGAGCGGGTCTCCGGCATCAGAAAATCCTGGAAGCGGATGAAACTGCGAAACAGGACACGCGATACGATGAATGGCGACGTCAGCGGGACAAGGCGATCGACGCGGGGAAGGTGCCGACGATTCGTATCCATACGCCGTCAGGATCGGGGGTGAAGCTCGAGGACAGCGATCTGGCGCTCGAGGTCTTCAAGCTGCGCGAGGATGGGGAGGTGGATCGTCCGAGCGGAGCACGCTTTGGGTCACTTGTCCACACGATCGTGTCACGTGTCGACTTGAAGGGATCCGTGGACGACCTGCGAATGGTTGTCGATCGCCAGGCCAGGCAGTTTGGCGCGCCACCGGCTGAGCGGGATGCCGCCTATACCGTCGTCCAGCGCGCCTTGAAGCATCCTGTTATGGTCGAGGCTGCCGGATCCTCTGACGTGAAGCGGGAGACGCCGGTGATGTATATGAACGATGACGGAGAACTCGTTGAGGGCATCGTCGATATGGCGTTTCGCACGGATGCCGGATGGACCGTCGTCGATTTCAAGACAGACGAGGATCTGGACAAGCAGATGAAGGAGTATTCGGATCAGATCCGGCTGTATGTCGAGGGCGTGGGGAAGGCGACGGGGGAGGATGTGAAGGGGGTGTTGTTAGCGGTTTGAGGATTGATGATGTGGAGATGTGGAGAAAGAAGATGTAACCCCCGTGTCAGCGCAGGGCGTATCGAGAAGCCTGGACACGCCAAACACCAATCTGCTTATGCCGGGTTCTCGATACGCGCCACCTGCGGCGCCGCTACTCGAACACACGGCACCTACATCTCCACATCTTCTTTCTTCACATCCTCAATCTCCCCGAGCACTGCCCCCAACCCAGCCCCGAAAAAGATCCCATGCGCAATCCCCCACGAGAGCATCCCCACGGGCCCCCCGAACAGGCTGTTTAGAATCGACCCCAGGAAATACCCCACCGAATTCGCCGCAAACAGATACACGAACAGTTGTGGCGTCGACGACAGTCGCCCGAAAGCAGAGGCGAACACGACGGCTATCAGCAAACACCCCGCGAACGATCCAACCCATTCACCGACGCTCCCACGTAAAACGAAGTAGGCGACGATCCAGCCGATGGCGTAACCCAGGAAGGCGAGGGTGAAGATGGTGGCGAAGCGGGGACGGGATACGCTTGGCGCAAGGGGGGCGAGAGCGACGGAACCCAAGAGGATGAAGAGGATCGTCCACAGGGCGTAGGCGCCGGCGCGGCCGAGTGTGGCGTAGAGCCAGCCCTCACCGAAGGCGACGGTGGCGTAGACAATGAGGCTGGCGATACAGAAGCGGATGGCGCCTAGGCGGATGGCTGTGCGTTGTGATGGTGTCATATTCAGCCTGCGGTGTGACCTCCATGTCTTCGAGTAGCCCGAAGGGCGTATCGATAAGCCGGACCATACTGAGCCATATGTCGTGTTCTCGATATGACCTGTGCTACGCGCAGTCCTACTCCCTTGGTTCAGTATGATGGATCTCCGGTTTGCATTTGTCCGTTGGACGAACGGGCCGATGGGGCGGTTCCTTAGGAAAGAAGACGCAAATCTTCGGAGCAATCAAGGCAGTGCCGGACCCACACAACACAAAAAGCCGA
>MDTE01083797.1_pt1 | contig 20897 bp, 15 predicted proteins | sample 811231 | NCBI WGS metagenome assembly MDTE01 (sample SAMN05326651, study PRJNA326480) | marine metagenome | isolation source: seawater | place: Indian Ocean: Red Sea | collected 2010
AGCATCTAGTCATGGTTTAGAGCAAAATCGATTGGATGGACTAAAATTTAATGTAGGAATTTTTACAAATTTATCACATGATCATCTAGACTACCATAAGTCAATGAAGAGATATTTGAAGGCAAAATTGTACTTATTTCAAAATCTCTTAAATAAAAATAAATATGTGATAACTGATCAATCCAATTCTAAATATGCAATTCTAAAAAAGATTTGTAAAAAAAGATCACTTACACTGAATACATTTTCTGAGAACGACAAACATTCTAAAATTAAACTTAAAAGTTATAGTTATGAAAGAGAAAAATTAATTATCAAAATAGAAAATAACAACAAAGAACATAGAATTAATTTAAATCTAATTGGAAAAATTCAAATTAAAAATTTGATGATGGCTATAATCGCTGCAGAAAAAAGTAATTTGTCTTTTGAAAAAATTGTTAAATGTATTCCTAAAATATTACCGATAAATGGAAGACTAGAAAATGTTGGACAAATTAAAAATAATTCAAAAGTTGTACTAGACTATGCTCATACTCCTGATGCGTTAAAAATAGCATTAATAAATTTAAAAGAACAATTTCCTAACAAAAAAATATCAATAGTATTTGGATGCGGAGGTGAAAGAGACAGATTTAAAAGACCAATAATGGGTCGCATTGCTGCTAAATATTGTAAAAAAATTTATTTAACAGATGATAATCCAAGAAATGAAAATCCTAATTCAATAAGAAATGAAATCAAAAAAGGAATAAATATTAGAAATATTTACGAAATAAAAGATAGGAAAAAAGCAATTAAAGAAGCAATATTAAACCTTAAAAGTTCTGAAATTTTATTAATTGCTGGGAAGGGTCATGAAAATACTCAAACATACAAGAATAAAGTAAGATTTTTTTCTGATAAAAATATTATAATTAATTCAATTAATCTTAAAAATAAAAATTTATCTAAAGATGTTAAATTAAATATTATTAAGGAACTTTCTAAAACAAAACTATCATTTAAAAACTTAAAATCTAATAAAGTTGTTATTAATTCTAAACAAGTTAAGAAAAATGATATTTTTTTTACAATTAAAGGAAGAAAAAAAGATGCTCATAAGTATCTTGGAGAAGTTTCAAAAAAAAAAGCATTAATTGCAATCGTAGGAAAAGTTGAGAATAATCTAAATTATACAAAACAATTAAAAGTAAAAAATACCTTAAAATTTTTAATAAATTCAGCAAAAAGTTTTAGAGAAAGTTTGAATTCTAAAATAATAGCAATTACTGGAAGTTGTGGAAAAACTTCTTTGAAAGACATGTTGGGTTCTTCATTAAAAAGATATTATCAAACTTCTTACTCAAAAAAATCATTTAATAATAAATATGGAGTTCCTTTGAGCTTACTAAATATTAATCAAAGAGATAAATTTGGAGTTCTTGAAGTTGGTATGGATAAAAAAGGAGAAATTAATTTTCTTACAGATATAATAAAACCTGATGTTGGAGTTATAACAAATATAAGTTATGCACATATCAAAAATTTCAATAACATTTCTCAAATTGCCTCTGCTAAAGGAGAAATAATTAATAACATTAATCCTAATGGCTATTTAGTTCTAAACGCTGATGATAAATTTTTTAATTTTCATAGAAAATTAGCTTATAAAAAGAATATAAAAATTTTATCTTTTTCTCGAAAAAAAGAGAACACCACTATCAATATTAAGAAAATTACAAAAGAAAAAAATAAGTATAAAGCAACTTTTAGAATAGATAATAAAGAAAAATATTTTTATATTAGAAAAAATTTCAACAACTTTTTATATAATTTATTGGCTTCAATTGCAGTTATGCATATTTACATTGATGTATTTAAATTAAATAAAAATTTATTTTTAGATTTAAAGACAACACAAGGAAGAGGTGATATTTTAAAATTAAAAGTAAATAAAAAGAAGATTACTATCATCGATGAAAGTTATAATTCAAACCCTCTATCATTAGAATCTGCATTACAAAATTTTAATAAACTTGAAGTAAATAGTAAGAAGAAATATTTAGTTCTTGGAGACATGCTTGAATTAGGGAAGCACTCGAAAAAATTACATGTATCCATGGCAAAAACGATTAACAAAATTTTAGTTAATAAAGTTTATGTAATTGGCAAAGATATTAAAGAAACTTTTAAAAAAATTCACAGAGATAAAAAAGGTTCTATCCTTAAAAATGATTCGCAATTAAATGATCTAATTAAAAATAAATTAAAAGATGGTGATTATTTGATGATAAAAGGTTCAAATTCAACGGGTTTATTTAATTATGTAAGTAAATTAAAAGGAAGAGTAATAAATGCTTTATAATTTCCTATTAAATTTTGTTGATGTTTTTTCTTTCTTAAATGTTTTTAAATATATCACTTTTAGAACAGGATTAGCAGTATTCACTTCGTTGATAATTGTTTTGGTAATTGGAAATCCTTTTATAAGATATTTTGCAATAAAAGAAATTACAAATCCAATTAGAGACGATGGTCCTTCAGATCATATCATAAAAAAAATTGGTACCCCGACAATGGGGGGTTTAATCATTTTAACAGGTTTATTAGTTTCAGTGTTAATGTGGGGTGATTTAACAAATATTTATGTAATTTTTGCATTGTATATAGCTATATCTTTTGGAGTTCTTGGAGCTTATGATGATTATAGAAAAATTAAGTTTAAAGACTCATCAGGAATATCATCAAAAATAAAAATCTTAATTCAAATTATTTTGGCAGTTATAGGGATATTATTTTTATTAAATTTTTCAGATAATAATGAATTAAAAAATTTGTTTTTTCCTTTTTTTAAGAATCTTGTTTTAAATTTGGGATGGTTTTTTATTCCGTTTTCAGTTTTTGTTATTATTGGCTCATCAAATGCAGTAAATTTAACTGACGGTCTTGATGGTTTAGCAACTGTACCAGTTATACTGGTTGCTGTTTGTTTCGCTTTTATTAGTTATGTAACTGGAAATATAGTTTTTTCAGAATACTTACAAATTCCATACATTGAAGGGACTGGTGAAATTTCAATTTTTTGTGGTGCAATAATTGGAGCATGTCTTGGGTTTCTGTGGTTTAATGCACCTCCAGCAAAAATATTTATGGGTGATACAGGTTCTCTATCTTTAGGAGGATCTTTAGGCGCAGTTGGAATAATTACAAAACATGAAATTGTTTTGGCTATTACAGGTGGATTGTTTGTTTTAGAGGCATTATCTGTGATGGTTCAAGTAATATCATTTAAACTAACTGGAAAAAGAATATTTAAAATGGCACCTATTCACCATCACTTTGAAAAAAAAGGGTGGCCTGAATCTACTGTCGTTATTAGGTTTTGGATTATTTCCATAATATTAGCAATGATTGGTTTAGCTACTTTAAAATTAAGATAATGAGTTCGGGATTAAATATTTTTTTAAATAAAAAAATATTAATTTATGGTTTAGGAAAAAGTGGTTTAGCAACATTCAATTTTTTAAAAAAAAAAAATGAAATTTTTTTATATGATGATTACAAAAAAAATTTTAAGAATTTAATAAGTTATAAAAATTTAAAGAAAACTAAATTCGATTTTATTATAATAAGTCCCGGCATTGATATAAATAAATGTCAATTATCAAATTTTTTAAAAAAAAATTCAAAAAAAATTTATACAGATCTAGATATTTTTTTTTCTTTTTTCAATAATGATTGTATCACTGTAACTGGCACAAATGGTAAATCCACAACTTGCCAATTATTATATGAAATTTTATTGCAACAAAATTATCATGTTAAACTAGTTGGAAATATTGGTAACCCAATTTTATCATTAGATAAAATAAAACCGAAAACAATTTTTATTGTTGAGGCATCTTCTTATCAACTTGAATATAGTAGAATCTTTAAGTCAAAATTTGCTATGATTCTAAATATATCACCTGATCATATTGAAAGACACAAAACTATTAAAAGATATGTAAGTGCTAAATTTAAATTATTAAAAAATCAATCTAAACAATCTTTATGTTTTGTAAAAAAAGATGACTCACTTATAAAAAAAGGTTTAAAAAGCACAAAAATAAAAAGCAAAATAATAAAAGTTGATACTAATAAATATCAAAAATTATTTGATTATAAAAAAAATGAGTATTTTTTAACGGAAGCAAATAAAGAAAATTTATTATTTGTTTTAGCAATAACAAAAAAATTTAAATTAAATAAACAGATATTATTTAATACTATTCAAAAATTTAAAGGTTTAAAATACCGTCAACAAATAGTTTATAAAGACACAAATTTAACTATTATTAATGATTCAAAATCTACAAGTTTTTCATCATCGATAGGAATTTTAAAAAATAATCCAAATATTTATTGGTTATTAGGTGGTGTTTATAAAAAAGGTGATAAATTTAAGCTACAAAAGAGATACTACCATAATATTAAAGCTTTTGTTTTTGGAAAAAAAAGAAATTTTTTTAATAATCAATTAAAAGGAAAAATTAATGTTGAAAATTTTAATAATTTAAAAGATGCATTTAAAAAAGTTTTGACTCTCACAAAAAAACAAAAATTTGTTAAAAAAACTATTTTGTTTAGTCCATCTGCTGCGTCTTTTGATAGTTTTAGTAACTTTGAAGATAGAGGTCAATATTTTAATAGATTAATTAAAGATTATTTAAATGGATAAATTTTCAATTCAAAATTTGTATTATCAATGGTGGAAAAATGTTGATAAATTTTTATTTTCTTTAATTATTTTATTATTTTTTATTGGCTTATTTTTTTCACTTGTTTCAACGTCATTAATAGTTTCTGATAAATTAAATACAAATAATTATTCATTTTTTTTTAAACACTTAATTTTTATTATTTTAGGTATAGGTATTATCTTTATATTTTCAGTAATTGACCAAGAAAATTTACTCAAAATTTCAATGGTTGTTTTTTTCCTCTCAATCCTATTTTTATTTTTAGTTCCTTTTTTTGGTATAGAAGTTAAAGGATCAAAGAGATGGATAGATTTATATTTATTACCAAGATTTCAACCAATAGAATTAGTAAAACCATTTTTAATCATTTTTATAAGTATTATTTTGAGTAGTGAAAAATATTCAAATATTTATTTTAAATATTTATTATCATTTTTATTAACTTTATTGATTGTTTTACTATTAGCTTTACAGCCTGATATTGGGCAAACTTTATTAATTTTGTTCACATGGTCTATTTTAATTTTTACATCTGGGATTAATTTAATTTTTTTATTAATTCTTTTTTTAATATTAATTTCATGTTTGTCTTACTTAATAATATTTGTTCCAAAATTTGAATATATCAAAAATAGAATACTATCTTTCTTTGATAAAGAATCAGGAACTCATAATTTTCAATCAGATAAAGCGATTGAGTCAATTACTAGCGGAGGTTTTTTTGGAAAAGGAATTGGTGAGGGCACCCTAAAGAACAATGTACCAGAAGCTCATACAGATTATATCATATCTGTAATTTCCGAAGAATTTGGTGTTATTGCTATAATTTTAATCTTACTTTTATTCTTAGTATTTATTTACTCAATTTTTAAAAAAGTTAATTTTGAAAATGACGAAAGAACAAAATTAATTTTAGTGGGATGCACAAGCTTAATTTTAATGCAGGCAATGATACACATAGGAGTAAATATCAGATTATTTCCAACAACTGGAATGACATTGCCTTATATTAGTTATGGTGGTTCATCAATAATAAGTGTTTCAATTATTTCTGGGGTAATTTTAAATCTAACTAAAAGAAAGATTAATTAAATGAAGAGAAAAATTTTGATTTCTACTGGTGGCTCTGGTGGTCATGTCATTCCGGCAACAATTCTTTGTGATCATTTATTAAAAAAAACAGAAGTAATTATCTCTACTGATAAAAGAGGTATTAAATATCTTGATAAAAGTTATAATAATATTGAAATTATAGACACACCTAAATTAGGTAATATTTTTCTTTTACCATTGAATTTAATAACTGTTGTATTTTTAACTGTTAAATCATTTTTTTTATTAAAAAAAAAAAAGATTGATTATCTTTTTTCAACAGGTGGATACATGTCTCTACCTTTAATTTTAGCTGCAAAAATTCTTAATCTAAAAATTTATTTGTTTGAACCAAATCTTGTTTTAGGTAGAGCAAATAAGATATTTATTAAATCTTGTGAAAAAATATTTTGCTATACTGATCAAATTAAAAAATTTCCAAATAATTATAAAAGTAAATTAGTAATAATTAATCCTTTAGTAAGAAAAGAATATTACAGCACAAAATATAAAGAAATAAGTAAAAATAAATTTAATTTATTGATTGTAGGTGGGAGTCAAGGAGCTACTATTTTTGATAATAAATTAAAAAACTTAATTGTTGATCTATCAAAAGAATTTTCAATAAGAATTATTCAACAGACGAATGAAAAAAATATTACTAAATTAAAAGATTTTTATAATAAAAATAATGTTGAAAATTTAATCTTCAACTACAATAATAATTTTATTGATATAGTTTCAGAAGCAGATCTTTGTATTACTCGGGCTGGTGCTACTACATTAGCTGAATTATCTATAATGCATAAACCATTTATTGCTATTCCTCTGCCTTCTTCAAAAGATAATCATCAATTTGAAAATGCAAATTTTTATTTAAATAGAAACTGCTGCTGGTTAATTGAGCAAAGTGTTTTTGAGGAGAAAATAGATCTCTTATTAAGAGAAATTCTCAAAAATAAATCAGATTTATTACAAAAAAAAGACAATCTAAAAAAATTAAATTATCAAAATACTTGGATAAATGTTAATCAAAAAATATTAAGTATAATAAATGAAAATTGAACTTGCAAAAACAGAGGTAATCCATTTTATAGGGATTGGTGGAATAGGGATGAGTGGTCTTTCACTCATTATGAAAGGAAAAGAGTTTAAAGTTCAAGGAAGCGATATAGCTTTAAATAAAAATATTGAAAGATTAAGAAAAGAAAAAATTAAAGTTTTTATAGGCCATAAAAAACAAAATCTTAAGAAAGCAACGATTGTAGTAGTTTCATCTGCAATTAAAAAAAATAATCCAGAATTATTAGAGGCAAAAAAAAAAAAATTACCCATAATCAAAAGAGGAAAAATGTTAGCTCATATTGTCTCATTAATGAAAAATATTGTAGTAGTTGGATCTCACGGAAAAACCACAACCACCTCTCTAGTAGCTTCAATTTTTCAAAAATCAAAATTAGATCCAACAGTTATTAACGGTGGTGTAATTAATTCATTAAAAAATTCTGCTAAATTGGGAAAAAGTGATTGGTCAATCTTGGAAGCAGATGAATCAGATGGTAGCTTTGTACATATACCTCCCACTTATTCAATAATAACAAATATAGATAGAGAGCATATGGATTTTTATAAATCTATGGATGATTTAAAGAACTACTTTATAAAATTTCTAGAAAAAGTTCCCTCGTTTGGAAAATCATTTATATGTTTAGATGACAAAATCAATATTAATCTTGTTAAGAGATTAAAAAGTAAAAATTACTTTACTTATGGAATCAATACAAAATCAAACTTTTTGATACAAAACATAAATCAAAAAAGAGAATTTACCGAGTTTGATATAAATATAAATGTACCGAATAAAAAGCAACAAAAAATTAAAAAAGTAAAAATACCATTAATAGGTCTTCATAACGTAAGAAATTCAGTAGCAGCTGCTGCCATTGCTATTACAATTGGAATATCAATCAAAGATATAAAAGATGGATTATTAAGATTTAAAGGTGTTCAGAGGCGATTCAACAAAATATTTACTTTTAATAAAGTTGATTTTTTTGATGATTATGCACATCATCCAACTGAAATTAAATCAGTTTTAGACGGTGTAAACAAAGTTTATGATGGATATGAGAAAGTTTGCATATTTCAACCTCATAGAATTTCAAGGTTAAAAGATCTTAAAGAACAATTTTCATTTTCCTTTAAAAAAGCTGATGTGGTTGTTTTATGTCCAATTTATACTGCTGGGGAAAAAATTAAATTAGGTTTTAATTATCTTAAATTTGCAAGAGAAATTATTAAAAATTCTAAAGTTAAATTATTCTTAATAAAAAATAATTATGAATTAGCTAAATTTCTTAAACACAACATTTATGGAAAAAAAATAGTTATTGGAATGGGTGCAGGCACAATATCACAATGGATGAGAAAACTTCCGGAATTAATGAAATGAGTAAAGATCTTTTTAAAAAATTATCAGTCGAGTTTGGATCTAACGTAAAGTTTGAACAAGATTTAAAAAAAAAGACTTGGTTTAATATTGGTGGAAAATCAAAGGTATTTTATAAAGCTGACAATTTAAAAGATTTAATAAATTTTATTAAAAAATTAGAAAATAAGGAACGAATTTTTGTACTTGGTGCAGGCTCTAACACTTTGATAACTGATAATTTATTTGATGGAGTTGTTATTAAATTAAGCAAAAATTTTAATAATATTTCTTTACTTGGTGATGATATAATCATAGCTGGTAGCGGAGTTTTAGACAAAACCTTATCAGATTTTGCGATTAAAAATAATTTAAGTGGATTTGAATTTTTATCTTGTATTCCTGGAACTATAGGTGGTGGAATAAGAATGAATGCTGGTTGTTTTGGAAGCGAGTTTAAAGATGTATTAATTTCAATTCAAGCTATAGATAAGATAGGAAATATAATAACGATTCCTTCAAAAGATATAAAATTTGAGTATAGAAATAATAATCTTTCTGACGATCTTATTTTTTTAAGTGCATCATTTAAAGGTAAAAAGTCAGAAAAAAAACTTATCATAGAAAAGACAAACCGTTTGAAAAAAGAAAAGGAAAAAAATCAACCTACAAAAATCAAAACAAGTGGAAGTACATTTAAAAATCCAATCAATCAAACTAAAAAAAAAGTTTGGGAATTAATTAAAGACTCGGTTCCTTTAGATAAAAGCTTTGGGGACGCATGTATATCAGAAAAACATTGTAATTTCTTCGTGAATAAAGGAAATGCAAAGTTTGATGATATGAAAAAATTAATGGACTATGTATCTAATAAAGTTTTGGAAAAAACTGGTATTAGTTTGGAAAAAGAAATTAAAATATTGGAATAATTTGAAAAAAAAAATACTAATAATTTCTGGTGGGATATCAAAGGAGAGATTAATTAGTCTTGATACGGGCAAACAAGTTGCTAAAGAACTTAAAAAAAATAATTATAAGGTAAAAATTACAGAGCCAGATTTTACATTAATTGATGTTATTAACACATTTAAACCGGACATAATTTTTAACGCATTACATGGTCAATTTGGAGAAGATGGTTACATTCAAACAATTTTAGAAACCACAAATATACCATACACGCATTCAGGTGTAATTGCTTCATCTATTGCAATGGATAAGATTATTTCAAAAAAAATATTTATAAAAAATAAAATTTTAACACCAAAGTTTATAGAATATTCATTTGATAAAATAAATTTAGATATAATAAAAAAAATTGAAAAAAAATTAAAATTTCCTGTCGTTATAAAACCAATTAATGAAGGCTCTAGTGTAAATGTATTTATTTGCACAAAATCAAATATTTTAAAAAGATTAAAACTATTAAAAGAATATAAAAAAATTATTATTGAAGAATTTATTCCTGGTAGAGAAATTCAAGCTGCGATAGTAAATTCAAGAAAACTTGGGGCAATTGAACTTAAACCTAAAAGACAATTTTATGATTACCAGGCAAAATATAATCCAAAAGCAAAAACAAAACATATCATGCCTGTAAATTTAAAAACTAAAGACTACAATAAATTAATGTATCTCGCTTTAAAAGCACACAAATTAATTAAATGCAGAGGTGTATCACGAACAGATTTTAAATTTTATAAAGGGAAATTTTATCTTTTGGAAATAAATACTCAACCTGGAATGACAAACTTATCTTTAGTTCCAGAAATTGCTTCATATCATGGTATAAATTTTATTAATCTCATAAAACTTATTTTAAAAGATGCATCAACGAACAAGTAAAAAAATATTAATTTATTTTTTTTTATTTATCATTATTGGAACATTAAATAATAAAAATTTTACAAAGATTGAATTTTTAAAAATAGATAATATCAATATATATGGAATAGATACTGAAAATAAATTAGATTTGATAAAAAAATTAGATTTTTTCAAATTTCAAAATATATTTTTTATTGACGAAATAAGAATTAAAGAAATAATTAATTCAAATCCATTTGTTGAAAGATTTTCAATTCTAAAAAAGTATCCTTCAGAATTAGAAATAAAAATTTATAAAACGAAATTTTTAGCTTATGTTCAAAAAAAAGATGGACTTTTTTTTCTTAGTTCAAATCAAAAATTGATTCTCACCAATGGAGAAATTGATGATATTCCTTATGTATTTGGAAATTTTAATAATGAAGAATTTTTTGCCTTAAAAGATATTATCGATAATTCTGATTTAGATTATACGCAAATTAAAAATTTGTATTTTTTTCCTTCAAAAAGATGGGATATAGAAATGCATTCAGGCTTAATTATAAGATTACCTAGAAATAAGTTAAAAGAGTCGATAGAGCTATCATTAAAAATAATTTCTGATGATAGTTTAAGAAAAATCAAAATTATTGATTTAAGACAAAATTCTCAAATAATAATCAATGAATAAAGAAATAAATTATGAAACATTTTTGTTTGTTGGATTAAAAAAATTCATTATTTCTGTAAATCATAAAGATAATTTTAGGACAATTTATAAAATTGAAAAAAGTTTCTCAAACGAGTTAAATGAATTTCAATTTGAAAAGTTAATTAATTTTCTTGATGAAAATATTTTTTATATTGAAAAAAAATTTAATTTTTTCATTCAAAATATTTATATAATACTTGAACATAATGAATTTATTCCAATAGGAATTTGTATTAAAAAACAAAATTATGGAAAAATATTATTAAAGGATGATATAATTTATAGTTTAAATGAAATTAAAAATTATTGTAAAAAAACTTTTGATGAAAAAAGAATAATTCATATGTTGATAGACAATTACATAGTTGATAATAAAATTTATTCACTACTCCCCGAAAATTTAAAAAGTAATAATTTTGCAATAGATTTAAAATTTATTTGCTTATCCAAAAGTATTATTAAAGATTTAGAGGAAATTTTGAAAAAATATCAAATCGCCATTCAACAATTAGTTGAGTCGAGCTATGTTTCAAAACTCAGTTTAAAGAGTAATGATGATATATTTTTAACAACTAAAAAAACTGTTGAAGGATCAAATATCAATGAAGTAAAACTATTAGAAAAAACCAGCAAAAATAAAGGGTTTTTTGAGAGATTTTTTAATCTTTTTAGTTAAAATTGTATTTTCTAGTAACATTTGTTGTTTTTTATTTTTCTTTAATCAGTATTAAAAATTCCTCGTGTCATCTTTGAATCAAAAAACTGTAAAAAACTCAATATCTTTTAATGGAGTAGGTCTTCATAATGGTAAATCTGTAGAATTAACTATAAATCCTTCAGACCCAAATACAGGAATTGTTTTTAAAAGATTAGATTTAAAAGAGAACAACCTAATCTACCCAAATTTTAAAAATGTGAGTAATACTTCCTTAAATACCACCATCTCAAATGAGTTTGGTGTCAAAGTATCAACTATTGAACATTTAATGGGAGCATTATTTGGTTTGGGTATTGATAATGCACTTATTGAAATTAGTAATGAGGAAGTTCCTATCTTGGATGGTTCAGCTAAAGTTTTTGTAGAAAAAATTCTTAATGTAGGATTTAAAGTTAGCTCTGCACCAATTAAGATTATAAAAATAAATAAAAGAGTTGAATTTAATGATAAAAATAGAACAATATCAATTGAACCTTCAAAATTAAGTTTAGATATTGACTTTGAGCTAAAGTATAAAAATTCTTTAATTGGTAATCAAAAGAATAAAATTAATATCTATCAAGATGATTTAGAAGATATTTTCAATTCAAGAACATTTTGTCTTTTTGAAGATGTTGAAGAAATAAGAAAAAAAGGTCTTGCTCAAGGTGGAAGTCTTGAAAATGCAATAGTCGTAAAAGATGAAAAAATTTTAAATCAGGAAAGTTTGAGAAATTCAAAAGAATTTGTAAATCATAAAATTCTAGACTGCATTGGTGATCTTTATACAAGTGGCTATAGAATCATAGCTAGTATAAAATGTTCTCAAGGTGGTCATTTTCTTACAAACAAACTTTTAAGAAAAGTGTTTGAAAATAAAGAAAACTTTTCAATTATTGAAATTCACGAAAGAAATCTACCACACACTATTATTAATAGAAGTTTTTTGAAATCTATAGCTTAAATTAAGTAGATTTTTATAATCAGTTATTTTATTCTTATCTTACATTGTGATGAAATTAAAATATTTTCTATTTATCATTTTTCTTTTTCTTATTTCTTGTTCAAAACAGGAAAAAGAAATATCAGTCATAAAAGAATTAGATCAATCAAAAGAAATGATAGCAACTTATAAAGAAGGTTTCAAAGCATTAGAAAAAGGTGATACATATTTTGCTGCAAAAAAATTTTTAGAGGCTGAATTGCTATATCCACAATCAAAATGGGCCCCTAAGTCAGCATTAATGGCCGCTTATTCTTTTTATTTGCAAAATTTTTATTCTGAGGCAATTACAAATTTAAATAGATATTTAAATACTTACCCAACTGATACTAACGTGGCATATGCACATTATTTAATTGCAATGTGTTATTATGAAACAATTGAAGATGAGAAAAGAGATACAGCTCCTATAATCAGTGCTAAAGAAAAATTCAATTATATAATAAATAATTTTTCCAATACCGATTTTGCTATGGATGCATCTTTTAAAGTTGAATTAATAAATGACATATTAGCTTCTAAAGAAATGTATTTAGGTAGACATTATATAAAAAAAGAAAAATGGATTCCTGCATTAAATAGGTTTAAATACATAGTAGAAGTATATGATCAAACAATATTTATTGAGGAAGCTCTTCATAGACTGGTAGAGATTAATTATAAAATTGGCCTTTTAAACGAGTCCCAAAAATACGCAAATTTATTAGGATATAACTATCGATCTGGTGAATGGTATGAAAAATCATATAAAGTTTTTAATCAAGACTATAAATTAAAAAAGATAGTTCAAAAAAAAGAAAAGAAAGGAGTTATAAGAAGATTTAAAAAACTTTTTGATTAATATGAATAAAAATTTGATCAAAAAAAATTATAAAAAAAAAGTAGAATTATTTAATCGTTATAATGAGAAATATTTTGATGAAAATATTTCAGAAATATCTGACTCTGACTTTGATAAACTTAAAAGAGAAATTTTAGACTTAGAACAAAAATATACTTTTTTAAAAAGTAAAAAATCTCCTTTAAATAGTGTTGGCTTTAAACCTTCAAAAAACTTTAAAAAAGTTTCGCATAGAGTTCCGATGCTCTCACTTGCAAATGCATTTGATGAAGGGGATTTAATCAATTTTGAGAAAAGGATGATAAATTATCTTGATCAAAAAACTGATTTAGAAATTCAATATAGTGCTGAACCAAAGATCGATGGTATTTCTGCATCACTTTTCTATAGAGATGGAGAATTTATAAGAGGTTTATCCAGAGGAGATGGAAAAGAAGGAGAGGACATAACTAAAAATTTAAAAACTATTTCAGATATTCCTCATTTTATTGAAAATAAAAATTTTCCAAAAGAAATTGATATAAGAGGAGAAGTGTTTATTAAAAATTCTGATTTTAAAGAATTATCAGATAAATTTGCAAATCCTAGAAATGCAGCATCTGGATCTTTGAGACAGAAAGATCCTTTAGAAACAAAAAAAATACCACTTAATTTCATTGCTTATACTTTTGGATTTGAAAAAAATTTAAATATAAAAAAACAAAGTGAATTTTTAGAAAGTTTAAAAGATTGGGGTTTTAAAATAAATCCAATGAACAAGACTATCACTGGTGTGAAAAATTTAATGATTAACTATAATGATGTTGAAAAAAATAGAAAAAAATTAGATTTTGACATTGATGGAATTGTTTACAAAGTTAATGATTTAAAACTCCAAAAAAGGTTGGGAAATGTTGCAAATGCACCAAGATGGGCAATAGCACATAAATTTTCGTCTAATAAAGCTATTTCAAAAGTTTTAAATATAGATATTCAAATTGGTAGAACAGGAGCTCTGACTCCAGTAGCAAAAATTGAGCCTGTGAATATTGGTGGTGTTAGAGTTTCTAATGCAACGTTACACAATGAGGATGAGATCATTAGAAAAGATATCAGAATAGGTGATACAGTAACTATCGAAAGAGCAGGAGATGTTATACCTCATATTTTATCTGTTGATATAAAAAAGAGATTAAAAGAGAGTCGTAAATTTGTTTTTCCAAAAAATTGTCCTTCATGCGGTTCTAGAACGGTAAAAGAATTTAATTTGATAACGAAGAAAAATGATGCAGTTAGAAGATGTACAAGCGAGGGGTATGATTGTGAAAAGATTGCAATAGAGAAAATTAAACATTTTGTATCAAAGGAAGCGTTTAATATCGATGGTTTTGGAAAAAAAATAGTAGAAAATTTTTGGAAAATAAAATTAATAAAATTTCCGCATGACATATTTAAATTAGATTATAAAAAAATTGAGTTAATGGATGGATGGGGCAAACAATCAGTAGAAAATTTAAAATATTCAATAAATGAAAAAAGAAATATATCTTTAGATAGATTAATTTATTCTTTAGGAATTAGACATATTGGATTAGAAAATGCAAAAATTTTGTCAAAACATTTTAGATCTTTTTCAAAATTTAAATCCTTATCAAAAGATAATAGTTATGAAGAGTTATTAAACATAGATGGTATAGGTGAAACTCAGGTAAATTCTATCAAAAATTTTTTTTCAAATAAAGTAAACTTAGATGTTTTAAATAAACTTCAAACTATCTTAAATATTAAAGATAAATTAATCGAAAAAAAAAATGGATTATTAAAAAATCAAACTTTTATGCTTACAGGTAAATTAAATGGTATTAGTAGAGCAGAAGCCAAATCTTTAATAGAGGAAAATTCTGGAACAACGGTCAGTAGTATTACTAAAAAATTAGATTATCTAATTGTTGGTGAAAAACCGACAAAAAGAAAAATTGAGGCTGCTAAAGCGCTTAAAATTGATTGTATAGATCAAAGTCAATTTTTAAAAATGTTAAATAAAGCTAGCTAACCACTTACGTTCTTTTAAATTTAAATATTTTGAAATTTTAGAATAAACTTCAAGATGATATTTAAATAAATAATTTTTTTCAAAGGAAGTTAAAATCTTATAATTTATTAATTCTTTTTCAATTGGCGCTAATGTAAGATTTTCAAAGAAAAGATTATTATTATTCTTTTTAACAAATATTAAATTCTCAATACGAATACCAAAATTATCTTTTTTATAGTAACCAGGCTCATTACTTAGAATCATGCCCTCTCTAATAATAACTTTATTTAATTTTGATATTGACTGAGGTCCTTCATGAACATTTAAAAAAAAACCGACTCCATGACCTGTGCCATGTGAATAATCTAGATTACTTTTTTTAAGAAATTTTCTTGCTCTAATATCAATTTTTTTTCCACAATTATCTTTTTTTAAATTTGTGTTTACTACTGCTATGTGTCCTTTTAAAACTTTTGTAAAAATGTCTTTAATTTGTGGATTAGGTTTCGAAAAACAAATAGTTCTAGTCACATCTGTAGTTCCATATTTATATTGACCACCTGAATCACATAAAAAAATATCATTTTTATTTATAGTTTTAGAGCCCTTTTTTTTTGCTCTATAATGAACGATCGCACCATTTTTTCCAGATCCCGCAATTGTATCAAAACTTGGATATAAGTAATTTTTATTCAATTTTCTAAAATTTTCTAACTTTTTTTGTGCCTCAAACTCAGTTAATTTTTTTTTTCTGATATTTTTGATCCAATAAATAAATCTTGTGAGTGCCACACCATCAATTATGTGAGCATCAATCATATTTTTAATTTCAACTTTATTTTTAATTGCTTTTAAATAGTAAGTTGGATCTTCTCTTTTTGAGATTTTAAATTTTGATTTAATGATATCCTCAAAATAAATTGAACATGATTTTTGATCAATAATGAATTTTTTTCCCTCTAGTTTGATAATTTTGCTTGGAAAATCTTTTAAATTAATTATTTCATGAAATTTAACAACTTTATTTTTAATTATTTTTTTAGCTTTCTCAACATTGCATATTAAATAGATTTTTTTTGTCTTACTTATTATTAATCTTGAATTTGGAATAGGACTATTAGGGCTATCTTGACCTCTAATATTTAATATCCAGGCAACATTTTCAGGTGCACTTATGAATAAATAATCACATTTATTTTTTTTTATAAATTTAGAAATTCTATTAATTTTTGATTTGGAAGTTTCTCCAACTATGTTTTTATCTAATGAATAGAATGGTGACTTATCATTTATCTTTTGAGCTCGTATTTCATCAATTAAATTTTTTTTAATGAATTTAATTTTATTATTTTTTTTAAAATATTTAGTTATTTGATTATAAGTAAATAATTTTGGATCAATACCTAAAGTCAGATTTTTAAATAGTTTACAATTTATAATTTTTTCGTAATCAATAATTTTAAAGTTTTTTCCAGACTCTATTTGGCTTTGAATAGTATAGCGTCCATCTGTGAACAAATAATTCTTCTTTTTTAGAATTACCGCAATTCCTGCCGAACCAGTAAAATTAGAAACAATTTTTAATCGATTAGTTTTTGAGTATTCTGTAAAATAATCATCATTTTTTGGCACTACATAACCATCAATATTATATTTCTTAAATTTATTTCTTAAGAGTTGAATTTTATTCATTTAATTCTTTTTTGATATCTGATCCACCCGGGGCTTCTCGTTCCTTCCTCTACTTCAAAATCTTGATTAAAATCAAAATCCTCAACTTCCTCAACATTTTCATCAAAATATGAATTTTTCTCTAAATATTTTTCTGGTAATTCATCTACAAATCTTGAAGCCATACTATCGATCCAATCTCCTTGATAAAACCTATTCATTGAGAAAGATACGATTGCATTTTTTTTTGCCCTTGTGATACCAACATAAGCTAAACGTCTCTCTTCTTCTAATCCGCTTTGACCTTTTTCCTCTATTGATTTTTGATGAGGAAATAATCCTTCTTCCCAACCCGGTAAAAAAACCACATCAAATTCTAATCCTTTAGCCGCATGCATGGTCATCATATTTATTTTTTCTCCCTCCCATTCTTGATCTACAGAAGTTGCAAGAGATACATGTTCTAAAAAACTTTCTAAATTATCAAATTCTTTCATCGCACTTAGTAATTCTTTGATATTTTCCAATCTATTTTCATTATCTAAATCTTTTTTATTTTTTAACATTGAAGAATAACCTGACTCATCTAAAACAGTTTGTAATAATTTTACGTGGTTTATTTTTTTTATTTTAAAATCGCTTCTCCATTTATTTAATGCATTAAGAAATAGATTTAAACCAATTTTTACTTTTGGCTTAATTAAATTTTGTTCAATCATTTTTTTGGATGAGATTTCTAAACAAATATTATTTTTTTTTGCAAATTCATGGATCGATTTTAAACTAGTATCTCCTATCGATCTTTTTGGATTGTTAACAATTCTTTCAAATGCTAAATCATCTTTTTCCTGATAAATTAACCTTAAATAAGCTACACAATCTTTAATTTCTGCCCTTTCATAAAATTTTGTTCCGCCTAAAATTCTATAAGGCATTCCAATTTTTAGAAATCTTTCTTCAAATTCCCTTGTTTGATATATAGCTCTTACTAGAATTGCTATATTATTGAATGAATATTTTTTTTTAAGTTTATTTTCAATTTCATCAGAAATGCCAATAGCTTCATCTTTGCCATTTTTAAAACAATTTAATTTTACTAAATCACCTTCATCTAATGTGGCTTTTAATGTCTTTCCAACACGATTTTCATTTTTTGAAATTAAGTTAGATGCAACAGATAAAATATTTTGAGAGGATCTATAGTTTTCTTCAAGTCTTATTACTTTTGTATTATCATATACTTGGTCAAATTCTAAAAAATTTTTTATTTCTGCGCCTCTCCAACTGTATATGGATTGATCATCATCACCTACACAACAAATATTATTATTTTTTTCTGAAAGTAATCTTAGCCATTTACTTTGTATATAATTAGTATCTTGATATTCATCTACTAAGATATACTTAAAATTTTTTGAATAAATTTCTCTTATGTCATGATTTTTTTCAAAAATTTTTACTACATGCAAAATTAAATCTCCAAAATCACATGAGTTTAAGTCGGTTAATTTTTTTTGATAGATCTTATAAACGGGTAATATTGTTTTTTCATAGATATCTTTATTATTAATTATTACTTCATCAGGATAATAACCTTTATTTTTCCAACGATCTATAATTGCTAAAATATATCTTGGTGCTAATTGTTTAATATCAATATTTTCAGCCTTACAAATATTTTTAATTAATCTTATTTGATCGTCGGTATCAATAATTGTAAAATTAGAGTTAAGTCCTATTGCTGTAGCGTGTTTTCTCAAAAGTTTTGCACATATAGAATGAAATGTTCCAAGCCAGGATAATCCAATGGCAGCTGCGCCTAACAATTTACTTACTCTATTCTGCATTTCTTTGGCAGCTTTGTTGGTAAAAGTTACTGATAAAATTTGATTTGGAAAAGCTTTCTTTTTTTGAATTATGTTCGCTATTCTTGCTGTAAGCACTTTTGTTTTACCTGAACCCGCGCCAGCAACAATAAGCAGCGGCCCCTCTAGGTAATTTACTGCATCTTTTTGCGCATTATTTAAATTATTTAGATAATCAGAGTTTACCATTTAAAATTTTTAACTATAAGTTGTGTCAAGTGACATGATTAAACATAATACATTTTTAAAAAGAGTTAAAAAGCAATTCTTACAAATAAATACTTCAATAGAAGGTTATTTTAATAAATTTAAGTATTTTAAATCAAATTATAAAAAAATATTATTAGGTGCCAATAATAAGGTTATTTTAGGATTTGGAATAGCTGTTATTTTGACACTTACTTATTTTTTGATGCCAACTTTTTATAGTAAAGATTTAATTCAATCTCAAATTAAAGCAGAACTTTTAAAAAAATATAATATAAACGTTAAGTTTAATGATGAATTAGTTTACAGTTTATTACCAAAACCTCATTTTTTTACAAAAGGACTTTCAATAATTCGTAATGAAAAAGAAATAGGAATAGCTGATACTTTTAAAATTAATATAAAATTGAACAATTTTTTTGATTCTAATGAAATAAAAATAAAAGATTTAACTTTTAAAAAGACAGATTTTAGAATTCAAAAAGAAGATTTTGCCTTTTTTAAAAATCTTCTTAATGTTGAGCCAAATGAAAACAAAGTTCTCTTTAAGAAAAATAATATATTTTTTATTACAGAAAATGAAGAGGTTTTGTTTATTAATAAAATTCCAGATGGGAAATTTTTTTATGATCAAAATAATTTAAGTAATGTAATTTCTTTCAGAAATGAAATTTTTAATATACCTTTTAATTTAGTAATTGAAAATGATAAATTTAATAAAGAATTATTCACAAAATTTAATTCAAAAAAGATAAGACTAAATATAGAAAATAAATTCGATTACGATAAAAAAAGTAAGACTGGCTTTGTGGACATTCTTTTTATAAATAAAGATACATCAATTAAATATAAATTAAATGACAACTCATTAGAATTTTTTTCAGAACCTTCAAAAAAAAATAATTATAAAGGTAAAATTGATTTTAAACCATTTTACTTAAGTGCGGAATTTTTTTATGAAGGTCTAAGTTCAAAAAATTTTTTAAATAAAGACTCGATTTTTGTCGATATAATTCAATCAGAAATCATCAATAATGAAAATCTTAATTCAACACTTAATTTTAATATTAAAAAAATCACAAATATAAATGAACTTAATAATCTTAAATTAACTATAGAAATTAATGAAGGTGTGATTGAATTATCAGACTCTAATATTATGTGGAAAGAGGATGTAAAAATTAGACTTGATGATTGTTACCTGACCTATGACGAAAGTAAGATAAATTTGAATGGTAAAATAATTTTAAATTTTTTAGATTTAGATAGTTTCTATAGATCCTTTCAAGTAAACAAAAATTTTAGGAAAAAAGTTGAAAAAGTAGAATTATATTTTATTTACAATTTGAATGATAATAATATAAACTTTTCGAACTCTTTAATTGATGACTCTCCAAATAATGATACGGAAAATTTTTTTGAAGATTTTAATGCGAAAGGAAAAAATGTTTTTAATAAAGTAAGATTAAAAAACTTCATAAACTCATTTTTCCAAGCTTACGCAGGATGAATCATTTTTTTTGGGTTAACTATCTTATCGTAATCTTTTTCATTTATTAAACCAGTTTTAAGTGCTTCTGTTTTTAAAGTAGTTTTGTTTTTTAGAGCAGACTTTGCTATCTTAGCTGCATTATCGTATCCTATTTTTGGTGCTAATGCTGTTACAAGCATTAAGGAATTATCTAAGTAACTTTTAATAATATCTTTGTCAGCTTTTAGACCTTTTATGCAATATAAACCAAAATTTTTAGAACTATCAGCCAACAAATCTATTGACTGTAAAATATTGTGGGCAATCAATGGTTTAAAAACATTTAATTCAAAGTGTCCGTGTGAA
>MDTE01055990.1_pt1 | contig 20896 bp, 19 predicted proteins | sample 811231 | NCBI WGS metagenome assembly MDTE01 (sample SAMN05326651, study PRJNA326480) | marine metagenome | isolation source: seawater | place: Indian Ocean: Red Sea | collected 2010
GTTTTCAAAACCCTCAATATTATAAAGGCCACTGCCTCCAATTATCCCAAGCTTTCTTTTTTTCATGATTTAATTATTAATCCTTTTTTGTTAGATATTGAAGCTAAATATGAATTTAAAAAAGTATATAAGATCAATACCTGATTATCCTAAAAAGGGAATTTTGTTCAGAGATATTACGACACTGATAAAAGATCCTGAAGCATTTAATTTCACTATTGAAAAAATTGAAGAAATAACTCAAAAATTAGAGTTCGATAAAATATCAGCTATTGAGTCAAGAGGTTTTATTTTTGCATCTGCATTATCATATTTATGTAAAAAACCACTAATACTTTTAAGGAAAAAAAATAAACTGCCTGCTGAAAGACACTCAGTTGATTTCACACTAGAATATGGAGAAGCCACAATTGAAGTTCATAAGGACTCGGTTTCTAAAAATGAAAAAATTTTGATTGTTGATGATTTAATAGCTACGGGAGGAACAGCTGAAGCTGCTGCTAAATTGGTTGAAATGTCAGGTGGAAAAGTTGCTGGATTTATTTTTGTTATCAATTTATTTGATTTAAATGGTGAGAAAATACTCAGAGACAAAGGATACTTTGTTGAAAGTATTATGAATTTTCCTGGTCATTGATTTTATATTTCTTTTTTTTTCCAAGTATCAGGTGTTAGATCGTTATTAATCTCTAATTTTATATTATATTCAAAAGGTTTTGTTCCTCTTTTTTTGATATAATCAAAAGTTTTCTTAATTCCGTCCAATAGATTAACTGTTGTTTTATAATTAAGCAACTTTCTAGCTTTATCAGCCGAACAGGACGCATGCTTTACTTCTCTTGGTCTATCTTTTTTGTAAATAGGTTTTAAATTACTGCCTGTTACGTTTGAGCAAATTTCTGCTACTTTATTTATTGTAACAAATTCCTCATCAGGACCTATATTGATTACTTGTTTGTTTAAATTTGACTGATCAATCATTGGTATCAAACAACTTAAACAATCATCAATATATGAGAAACATCTTTTTTGTTCACCGTCACCATAAATAATTGGAGCTTTACCTTGTAACATTCTATTAATCATTATTGAAACAACATTTCTAAAAGGATCGTCATATTTTTGTCTTGGTCCTATTATGTTATGTGGAACAGCGATAACCCACTCAACATTGTTTAATTCACATAAGTTGATTAAAACTTCTTCAGCAGCAACTTTTGAAATTGCATAAGGATCTACAGGACTCGGGTTCATTTCCTCATTGAAAGGTGTTTTTTGTGAACCATATCTAGCCATTGAAGAGCAAAAAATTATTCTTTTAACTTTTTCTTGTATTGCTGCTGAAAAAATGGATACGGAGGCTAAGTAATTATTTTTAGTAATCTCAAAAGGTGAAAAAACTGAAAGACCTTCATGAGCTGTTGCGGCACAATGATAAACCACATCAACATCTTTCATAACTTTTTGAACTTTTTCTAGATCGCAACAATCCATTTTTGTAAATTCAATATTTTTTGGGATGTTGTCTTCATATCCTCCAATCATGTTGTCTATTCCAACAACTTTATGACCCATATTCGAGAGTTTTTCAGACAAGTGTGAACCAAGAAAACCTGCTGTTCCAGTCACTAAAACTTTATAACTTTTTTGAGACATTGCAAATATCTATAACCATAATTTGAATAAATCAATATTATTAATTCACTTTTGGTCTATACCATGACTTTTTGCACAATATTGCATTCGTAAGGCCAGAAGCTCTTTGAAAATAAATTAATTTTTTTTCTTTTCTCAAAGTAAGCGAATAAAAAATAGTTTTTAAAAAAGCTGAAATAAGTTTTGGTGAGACTGCAATTAATGCTATTAAATAACCTTTATACTTTTTGTGGTAATAAAAAGTAGACCACATCCAATGCCAATTTCTTGAAAGTTCCATCTCAAAATTTACGCTTACATCATGGGACTGACCGCCTGCGTGAAAAATCTTTATTGACGGATCTAGATAAATATTTTTTTTCATTTTTTTTATTCTTCTACATAAGTCTATTTCTTCGAAGTATATAAAAAAATTATCATCGAAATAGCCAATGTCCTTGAATTGCTCTATATTTAAAAACATTGCAAAACCTTTAACGCTATTAACTTCAACAAGCTCTTGTATTTTAGAAAATTTATTTACAGAATTATTATTTTGCTCTTGTAAATATGGGCTTATAATTGCGAAATTCGGAATAATTTTACTAGATTTAAAAAAATTTTCTAAAGCTGAGTCTCCCAGCCTCGCGTCAGGGTTAATTATTAGTGCAAATTTTGTTTTGACTTTTGACAGGCCAAGATTATTACCTTTGGCATATCCAAGATTTTCACCAGCCAAATAACATTTTAGGTTTGGGTATTCGGTTTCAAGTTTTTCCTTAAATTTAAAATTATTCGAATTTTCAATAACTATAATCTTTACGCTGGGATTAATAGAATTTAGACAATCATAAATTTTACTTTCACTTTTAAAAGTGGTTATAACAACAGTAATATCGTGATATGACATAAATTATACTAATTGATTTTAAAAGCTATTTCTTTTAAATATGAATATATTTGATCATACCTTGTTTGTAAAATAAATATGAAAAAAATCTTTGTTACTGGAGGATCTGGATTTATAGGAAGTAATCTGATCAATCTTCTATTAAAAAAAAAATTTTTTGTAATCAACATTGATAAGTCGGGATATTCAGCCAATCCCTATAATGTAAAAAATTTTAAAAAAAATAAAAGATATCGTTTTTTTAAATTAAATATTAATAACAAAAGCAAAATTTTAAAAATAATTTTAAAGTATAAACCTGTAGGTATTATAAATCTAGCTGCAGAAACTCATGTTGATAGATCAATAGACTCGTCTAAAGTGTTTATTTCAACAAATATATTTGGAACATACAACATTCTTGAATTACTTAGGATTATAAAAAGAAATCACAATTTAAATATAAAATTCCTTCACGTATCTACTGATGAAGTTTATGGTGATATTGGTAAAAATCTATCAGCAAGTGAAAAATATAATTACAATCCAAGTTCGCCTTATTCGGCTTCTAAGGCTGGAGCTGATCAAATAGTTAAAGCATACGCAAAAACATATGGATTAAAAACACTTATTGCTAATCCTTGCAATAATTATGGGCCAAATCAATTTCCAGAAAAATTCATACCAAAAATGATTTACAATATAATTAATAACAAAAACCTCACAGTATATGGTAAAGGTAAAAATGTTCGCGAATGGATCTTTGTAAATGATACATGTGAAGCAATATTAAAAATTTTTTTAAAAGGAAAAATTGGTGAAAGCTATAATATTGGAAGTGGAATTAAATTAAATAATTTAAGTGTGATAAAAGCACTTTTATCAGAAGCAAAAAAAAATAAAATAAAGTTAGGAAAAAATGTCAAAGTAAAATTTGTAAATGATAGACCGGGTCACGATATTAGGTACTCACTAAATTCAAATAAAATAAATAAAAAATTAAATTGGAAGCACAAAACTTCGATGTCTGCAGGTATAAATCTAACTTTTAATTGGTATATGAAAAACATTAATTACTTCAAAAAAATTTCAAGAAGAAATATTGTTAAAAGATTTGGTTTAAAAAAATGAAAAAAAGAATAGTTATAACAGGTGGTTCAGGGAGATTTGGATCTTTTTTTAAAAAAATTAAATCGAAATACGATCTTTTTTTTCCGAATAAAAAAAATTTAGATATAAGAAAAAAATCTTCAATAAATAAATATTTAAAAAAAATTAAACCAAAATATCTTATTCATATTGCAGGCCTGTCAAGACCCATGGAAGTTCATGAGAAAAACATAGAAAAAAGTATAGACTTAAATATAGTCGGAACATGCAATTTAGTAAGTGAATGTTGCAGACTCAAAATTAAGATCATTTATATCTCTACAAGTTATGTGTACCCAGGAACTAAAGGAAATTATAAAGAAACTGACCCTGTTCTTCCTTGGAACAATTATGGTTGGTCTAAACTTGGAGGTGAGACAGCTGTTCAAATGTATAAAAATTCTTTAATCCTGCGTGTGTGTATGACTGAAAAGCCATTTATTCACAAATATGCATACGCCAATGTGAAATCAAATTTTATATATCATGAAAGTTTGCCAAAAATTATTTTGAAGATTTTAAATAAAAAAGGAGTAATTAATTTAGGTGGGCCAAGCCAAACGATCTATAATTTTGTTAAGAAGGATATGAAATTTATCAAAAAAAAAATTTCAAAGGGTGAGTTTCCTAAAAGACAGGACATGAGTCTTAAAAAATTGAAAATAATTACAAGGTTATGAAAATAATTAATACTAAATTTAAAGGTTTAAAAATAATAAAACAAAAAAATAATTTTGATTTTAGAGGCAGTTTACGAGAAACTCACAGTCAAAAAATAGTGAGCTATAATAACTTTATATTTGAATATTGCACCACCTCAAAAAAAAATGTTTTAAGAGGTTTTCATTTTCAAACTAAATTTAAGCAAGCAAAATTTGTAAGTGTTTTAAAAGGAAAAATTCTAGATTGCGTAATAGACTTGAGAAAAAATTCAAAAACTTTTGGAAAATTCTTTAAGATTATCTTATCGGATAAGAATTGTTTGAGTTTATATATACCTGAAGGATTTGCTCACGCTTATTATAGCTATAGCAAATTAAATATAATTTACTACAAACTTTCCAATTATTATCGACCTAAATTTGAAAGTGGAATAATTTGGAATGATAAGGACCTCAAAGTTAGTTGGCCGCATAAAAGACCTTTGATTTCAAAGAAAGACAAAAATTTGATGACATTTAAAGATTTTTGTAAAAATAAAAAAAAATTATAATTAAAAATCTGTTAAATCTTTAAAAATTATTGGAAGAGTTTTGTAGTTTGTGTATTTTTGAAACCAGTAGGACATGTATCTTTCTGCTAGAAAACCATATATTCTTTTCATTCCATAACCTTTTAAGTTTTCGAATCCAAATTCCTTTTCACATTTTTCAAGCCAAGGAAAAACTGACTCGTAATATTTTTTTAAAATTTTTTTAGATTTACATATAAACATATTATGTGGATTAAAAGAAACGTTTTTATTAACGAAATCTTGAAAATCATTTTTTTCCTTTGAGTCTAATAAGTTTATAGCTTTGTCTAAATTTCCATCGCCATGCCACATGTCAAAGTGAAATTTAATATTTCTTTTATTTTTGGAAAAAATCAAGCTAGGGTTTGATATCATCTTAATAAAATTTCTTTTTATAAACTTTGTTAATCTAAATTGATTTACAAAAAAAGGTTCTCCAATAATACTTTCATAACTAGTAAATTCTTCAGGAATACCTTTTAAAATATTTTTTTTAAAATTTTCAAAAGATAAATTTTTATCATCTAATTTTTTTAAAGACCAAAATTTTCTGTATTGACAAAACCCAATCCAACCATCACTAAGTTTATTTATTTTATTTTTCCATAGCCAATAATGAAAAGTATATTCACCGTAAAAATCATTTTTTTGAGAAATATTTTGTCCTATATTATCCCTTAACCAATCGTTAGAAAAATTTGAATTACCAAGACCTACTGGAGTAAAACCTAAACTTTTAATTTTATCTAAATGACTTGGATTTAAACTCAAACAAAATAAAGATATATTTTTCATATTCTACCAAAGTTTCTTTTCACAGATCTAAAATTTTTTATAATCTTTTTTAAATCTTTTTCGTTGAAATCAGGCCATAATTTTTCGAGAAAATAAAGTTCTGCATAAGCAAGTTGCCATAACATAAAATTACTTAATCTTTTTTGGCCACCTGTCCTAACCAGTATATCTGGGTTAGGTATGTTTTTAGTGTAAAGGTTTTTTTCTATTTGGGAAATTGAATTCGTTTTTCCACTTTTTTTAATTTTATTGAACGCGTCAACTAATTCACTTTTAGATCCGTAATTTAAAGCTAAATTTACAACTAATTTATTATTTTTTTTTGTCTTTGTTGTAGTTTCTTTTAAAGTTCTCTTTAAATTTTTAGGTAATAATTCTGTTTTACCTAAAATATTTATCTTAATTTTATTTTCAGTTACATTTTTAATTTCTTTTTTAAAATAAGAGTTTACTAATTTAAATAAAAAAGAAATTTCACTTTTTGGTCTTTTCCAATTTTCAGTTGAAAAAACATAAAATGTTACAAATGGGATTTTTAGTTTAATGGCAGATTTAACAATTTTTTGAACTGTTTTAACTCCGTTTATATGTCCAAACTTTCTATTTCTACCTCTTCTTTTTCCCCATCTGCCATTACCATCCATGATAAAGGCAATATGGTTAAGTTTGTTCATATTTGTAAGATTTCTTTTTCTTTTGATTTTAATATTTCGTCAATATTTGCGATTTTGTCGTCAGTAATTTTTTGAATATTTTTTTCAAAAAGTTTGTTGTCGTCTTCACTAATCTTTTTATCTTTTAATAGTTTTTTAATATCTTCATTACCATCTCTTCTTATATTTCTAACCGAGACTTTGCTTTTTTCTCCCATATTTTTTAATACTTTTATTAACTCTTTTCTTCTCTCTTCAGTTAAATCTGGAATTCTAATTCTTAATATTTGTCCATCGATTTGAGGGTTTACACCAAGATCTGACTTTTTTATTGCTGTATCAATTAAATTAACGTTTGCCTGGTCCCATACTTGCACAGAAATTAGTCTTGCTTCAGGAACACTGACAGTTGCTAACTGATTTATTGGCATTTGTTGTCCGTAAACTTCGACTTTAACAGTATCAAGCATTGAGGAATTTGCTCTTCCTGTTCTTAATGAAGATAAATCTCTTTTTAAAGACATTATCGTTTTTTCCATTTTTAAAAGATAATTTTTTTCATCAAAATTAGCCGTCATCTAAACGCCTTCTCCAACTTTGTATCTAATGAAATTTAAAATTTCTACCTTTTCTTGTTTAGAGTAGTCTTTAAGAACATCTGAAACTTTTTTTTTGGGGTCCATTATCCACACTTGGTTAAGCAAGGTATTATCTGATATAAATTTATTAATTTTTCCGTTTGCAATTTTGTCAATCATTTCAGGTTTTTTGCCTGAATTTGTAAGCTCGGCTTTTATAATTTCCATTTCTTTATCAAGAATTTTTTTGTTTATTCCATTTTTATCAATCGCTAAAGGACTGGAAGCAGCAATATGCATTGCAATTTTATTACCAAGATCATTATTTTCATTATTCATATTGGATAAAGTAACAATTGAAACAATTTTTCCTATATTTTCCTGGATAGAGTTATGAATATAGAAATAATTTTTTCCTTTAGTGTCATCAAAATAACTCGATCTTCTAATTGTTATTTTTTCTCCTATTTTTGAAATAAGATCAATTAAATTATTTTCAACAGAGGATTTGTTTTTCATGTTCTGTTTTTTTAATTTTACCAAATCTCCTTTACACAAAAAATTGATTTCTGAAATTTCTTTACAAAAAGATATGAAATCTTTATTTTTAGCAACAAAATCTGTTTCGCTATTTATTTCAATAATCGAAATCTTACCGGCATCTTTTTTTACAAGTACTAAACCTTCCGAAGCAGTTCTGCTCATCTTTTTTGAAGCTTTAGCAATTCCCTTTTTTCTAAGAAATTCTATTGACTTGTCTAAGTCTCCTCCATTTTCATCAATTGCAAGTTTACAATCTTTAAAGCCTACGCCAGTTAGTTCTCTAAGTTTTTTTATGTTATCAAGAAGATTTTTGTTTGACATGAAGAGTTAGAAATTAATTAATTATTTTTTTTTCTTTATTTTTTTTTGCAGTTTTTTTAGTTATTTTTTTTTCTTTATCTTCCTTTTTTTTAGGGATTACTACCGCTTTGTTATCTACAATAACTGTTTTAAATTTAGCTGGTTTTTTTTCAGATTCTATTTTTTTTGGAGCAAGTTTACTAGCGTCCATTATTGTGTTTTTCAATAGATCACAATATAAATTAATTGATCTTCTAGCGTCATCATTGCCTGGAATAGGAAATTTTATATCAGTCGGATCTGAATTTGTGTCAAGGACAGCTACAATTGGAATTTTAAGTTTTATAGCCTCTTTTACCGCTAGAGACTCTATATTAGTATCAATAATAAATATCATCTCAGGAACTTTTTTCATTTCTGCGATTCCTCCTAATGATCTTTTGAGCTTATCTCTTTCTTTACCAAGTTTTAAAATTTCTTTTTTTGTAAAACCAATATCATCCTTGGATAATTGTTCATCTAATAGTTTCATTCTCTTAATAGAATTTTGAATAGTACTCCAATTTGTTAGCATACCTCCTAACCATCTATAATTAACAAAATATTGGTCTGTTTCTTTCGCTAAGTTGCTTACTTGCTCTGAAGCTTGCTTTTTTGTAGAAACAATTAATAATTTTCCTCCACTTGCTATACACTTGTGAACTTCTTTAAGAGCATTCTGTAAAAAAACTACTGTTTGTGTTAAATCAATAATATGAATAGAATTTTTTTCACCAAAAATAAATTTGCTCATTTTTGGATTCCATCTTAATGTTTTATGACCAAGATGCACTCCGGCCTCTAAAAGTTGCTTAATGTTTATTTCAGGTACGTTCATAGTTTTTCCGGTTAATCCACCACAGCTTTTCCATTTTTTGGACCGGTAGGGAGTTTAACCCTTATAGCTGTGTGCGAAATTATGCTTTGATATAATTAAAAATGATTAAAATCAAGTCGCTAAAAGCTAATTTTTTTAACATTTTCCATATTTTTAATATGATTAAATAAAGAAAAGTTAAATTTACGAGCCTTTTCAAGCTCAAAAATTAGTTTTTTATTATCATTTTTTACTATTATTTTAATTGCCGTTTCACCTTCTTCTTTAAGGGTTTCTTTTAATTTATCTAGATCTGCTCCATTATTAAGTTCTATGGAAACGTTTTTATAAGAATTATTTACCACTTCTGATATATCTTGAATTTTTCTAACATTTATCCTTCTTAATGTTTTATCTCCAATTGATAAGTCTTTGTGTAAAGTTAAAATGAAAGAGTTTGACTCTTTTAGTTTATCTCTGTTTTTAATCAATAATTCTGAAAAGAGAAAAAGTTCAAATTCTCCACTAATGTCTGTAAACTTGACTATCGCAAAAGGTGTACCTCTTGCGCTTTTTTTCTCTTGAATAGACATAATTGTTCCTGCTACTTGAGTTTCTTTTGCTTCACTATCTAAAAAATATTTATAAGATTTTATTCTTAAATGATCAAAGATAGATTTATACTCGTTTAAAGGGTGGTCTGACATATAAAAACCTAATGATGAAAATTCTTGAGTCAAGAGTTCTTTTTTTGTCCAACAATCATTTGTTTCAAATTCAAAAGCTTTATTATTAACTTCATCGATGTTTTCAAATAAACTACTTTGATTATTAATTTTGTCATCGTTAAAGTTTTTTATTGCAAGTATTATCTTTGGAATTGAGAAAAAAATTTTTTTTCTGTTTTTTTCTATGCAATCAAAAGCTCCAGCCTTCGCTAACCCTTCTAGCTGTAATTTGTTAACATTTTTTGGATCTGATCTCTTAATAAAATCATTTATTGATTTAAATTTGCCGTTTTTTTCTCTTTCTTTGATAATATTAGAAATTGCCTCAAACCCAACATTTTTAATTGCTGCCAAAGAATAGAAAATTTTATTTTTTTCAGCTCTAAAGTCTGCGTAGCATTCATTGATACAAGGCTTTATTATATTGACCTTAAGTTTTTTTAATTCTTCCACAAACTCTCTCAGCTTATTTGTGCTTCCTAGTTCAGTCTGCATTGTTGCAGCTATAAAATCTTCTTTGTGATAGGTTTTTAGATATGCTGTTTGGTAAGCTATTAAAGCATATGCTGCTGCGTGGCTTTTGTTGAAACCATATTCAGCGAAAGGCTCTATTTTTGTAAAAATGAAACTTGCTAAATCTTTCTTTATACCTTTTTTAATGGCGCCATTAATAAATCTCTCTTTTTGCTTTTCTAGTTCTTTTCTTTTTTTCTTCCCCATTGCTCTTCGCAAAAGATCTGCTTCTCCAGCAGTAAAACCCGCCAAAGTTTGAGCAATTTGCATTACTTGTTCTTGATAAATTATTATTCCGTAAGTTGGTTTAAGAATGTTCTCTATTGTCGGATGTATATAATCAGGTTTTTTAAGTCCATTTTTACAATCATTATAAATTGGAATGTTGTTCATAGGTCCTGGTCTATATAATGCTACTAAAGCTATTATATCCTCAAATTTATTAGGTTTCATTTGTTTAAGAGACTCTCTCACCCCAGTGCTCTCAAGTTGAAATAAACCTGTCGTTTCTCCAGTAGATAATAAATTGAAAATATTTTCATCCTTGAGATTAATTTTTGTTATATCTAATTCAATATTTTTTTGAGATAACATTTTCAATGTTTTGTCTATGACGGTTAATGTTTTCAAACCCAGAATGTCAAATTTAACTAAACCAGCATCCTCAGAAGAGTGCATATCAAATTGGGTAGATGGGAGAAAAAAATTTGAACTGTTATCCTTGTACAAGGGAACTTGTTCTGAAAGTCTTTCACCTGCAATGACGACGCCTGCTGCATGAGTCGCCATATTTCTATTAAGACCTTCTAATTTTAGAGAAAGATTTAATAATTTTTCTACCTTTTTATTTTTTTTAATTTCCTCTTGAAATCTCGGTTCTCTATCAATCGACTCTTGCAGAGTAAGGGGTCTTGATGGATCAAAAGGTATCATTTTACAAATTCTATCTACATGTCCGTAACTTAATCCTAGCACCCTCCCTACATCTCTTAACGCCATTCTTGCTTTAAATTTTCCAAAAGTTATTATATGAGCAACTCCATTATTATATTTGGACTTAAGATATTCAAAAATCTGGTCTCTTTTTTCCTCGCAAAAATCTATATCAAAGTCAGGCATTGAGATTCTGTCAGGATTAAGAAATCTCTCAAAAATAAGGTTGAACTCTATTGGATCAAGATCAGTAATATCCAAGCAGTATGCTACGAGTGATCCTGCACCGGATCCTCTACCAGGTCCGACAGGTATATTGTTCGCTTTAGCCCATTTTATGTAGTCAGACACAATTAAAAAGTAACCCTCATAATTCATTTTTTTTATAATATTCAGTTCGTGTTTTAGTCTGTCATTGTAGGTTTCTTTTAATTGATTTTTTTTTTTAAAATCCTTTAATCTTTTTTGAAGTCCTTGTTGTGTTTGTTTAAACAACTCCTCTTCTAGTGTTGACTCTTTTGATAATGAAATAGTAGGTAATGATGGTGGATTTTTTTTTGGTTTGTAACTAAATCTATAAGGAAAATTATAATTATTTTCCAATGCTTCAGGAATATCTTTAAATAAAAGTTTAAGATCATTTGATTTTTTAAAGAAATGTTCTCTGCTTAATTTGGTTCTTGAATTATCATCAATGAAATTTTTTTCTTTAATACAAATAAGAGCATCATGGGCTTCAAACATGTCTCTATTTAAATAATAAATTTCTTGAGAGGCAATTAACGGGATTTTGATATTTTGGGACTGATCGATTATAAATCGTTCATAACTTTGTTCGCCTGGCTCGTTATGTCTTTGAATTTCTAAATATATCCTGTTTTTAAAAACTTCCCTTAGTTTTAACAATGTTTTCTCAATAATTTTTAATTTATTTTTTTTAAATAAATTACCAAAAAAATCTCTATGACCACCTGATAAGACTATAACATCTTCATTCAGGTTCTCTAAATCTGAAAGATAACAACACGGTTGATCTTTGTCTTTAGATTGCAAATAACTCATAGAAGATAGTTTTGTTAAATTTTTGTAGCCAACTTCAGTCATGGCAAATAGAGGAAGTTTTTCTGACATTTCCTCTAACTTAAAATTAATTTGAGTTCCGATTATGGGTTGAGATCCTGTTTTGCTTATTTTTTCTGCAAACTCCATTGCGCCACATAAGTTATGACTGTCACATAAACCTACAGATTGTAATTTATTTTCTTTACAAAAATTGGCTAGTTCATCAATTTTAACAGCGCCTTCACAAATTGAGTATTGAGTGTGGATTTTAAAATTTGAAAAGTTTTTGAAATCATTAGGCATTCACTCTTTTAATATTACCATTTAAAATACTCAACTTGTAATCAGCTTTTTTTGCTAACTCTCTATTATGAGTTGCAAAAATAACGGTTTTTTTTAATTTCTTTAGTTTTACGAAATAAGAAAATACGTCTAGTGAAGTTTTAAAATCTAAGTTTCCGGTAGGTTCATCTGCCAAAATTAAATCTGTTTCTGAAATTAAAGATCTTGCAATTGCAACTCTCTGTTGTTCACCTCCTGATAATTCACTTGGAAAATGATTGGTTCTATCAGTTAATTTTACTCTTTTTAAAACTTCTTGAGCCTTTTTTTCAGCCATTTTTTGACTTTCACCTCTTATAATAAGTGGCATTGTAACATTTTCTAAAGTATTAAAATCAGATAACAAATTATTGTTTTGAAAAATAATAGAAATTTTTTTTCTTCTAATTTGATTTTTTTGATTATCATTTAAATTTTTTGAGTCTTTACCGAATAAAAATATTTTTCCTGAAGTTGGATTGTCTAAAAGAGAGATGATTTGTAAAAATGATGATTTTCCTGAGCCTGAAGGTCCAATTAAAGCAACTAGTTCACCAGCTTTTATTTTTAAATCAACATTTTTAAATACTTCGATAAAACCGTTTTTGTGTTTAAAAGTTTTTTTAATATTTTTAGTTTCAATTATATTATTCATATTTTAAAGCTTTTGTTATCTCCATTTTAGATATTACCATTGCTGGTATTAAAGATGCGATTGCAGAAACAACTAATGAAAATAAAAAAATTGATGTGATAGAAAATAAATTTATTTCACTAGGCATTTTATCTAAAAAATAAATTTCTGCTGGAAAAATTTCTACATTAAATAGCATTGAAATAAACAGTCTTATTTCCTCAATATAAAATGAGAAAGCCACTCCTAAAACAACTCCTGTAATAGAAGCAAAAAAACCTATAGTAAAGCCTGTTAAAAAAAAGGATTTAGTTATTGATAATTTACTTAAACCTAAAGTTCTTAATATTGCTATTTCCTTAGTTTTATTTTTTATCAAAATATTCAAACCTGAAATAATATTAAATGCAGCCACAATAATTATTAAAGTGAGAATTATAAACATAACATTCCTCTCAACTTTTAATGCATCAAAAAAAGATCTATTTAAATCTGTCCATGAATAAATATAAAAATTTTTATTAATTTTTTCTATTTCTTCTTTAAAAAAATCAGCTTTAAGTTGATCATTTAAAGTGATATCTAAATTGATATCATTTTTTGTTTTTTCAAAAAAAGTTAAAGAGTCTTTTAAATTTAAAAAAACAACGTTATGATCAAATTCATAAAAGCCGCTATTAAAAATGCCTGCCACACTAAATGTCTGTTGTTTAGGTAAAGTTCCTAAAGGCGTGCCCACAAAAGCAGATGACATTAAACTTATTTGATCACCAATTTTAAGTTCTAAAGTTATTGCTAATTCTTTTCCTAAAATAATATTATTTTCTTTGAAATCATCAAAGCTACCTTCAATTAATTTTTCTTTAATAAATTTATAATTTTCTAATTTTCCTGGTTTTATTCCTTTAATTAAAATTCCTTTGACTACATCATTTGTCATAACAACAGCTTCTCCGTTATATGAGTCAGAAAATTTTAAATCAGAATACTTTTTCTTTAAATTGTTTTTAAAAGTTTCGTCTATACTTTTTTCGTAAGGTTGAATTACGATATGAGGATTAAAACCAAGAATTTTGTTGGTCAAATCTGTTCTAAAACCATTCATAACAGACATAACTATAATTAATATTGCTACACCAAGCATTATTCCCAAGAAAGAAAAGGCTGAAATGACTTTTAAAAAACCTTCTTTTTTTTTTGGTTTAAGATTTCTAAATGAAATTAGTCTTTCTGCTTTTGTAAACAATTTATTTTTTGAGTTTATCTTTTATTTGATCAAGTTTTAAAATTTGGCTTTCTTTACCAATTTCTTTAAACTCAAACTTGTCTTCAGATGATTTAGAGCCAATGATGATTTGGTAAGGTATACCTAAAAGATCGTGTTTTTTAAATTTTGCTGACATATTTTCTTCAACATCGTCTAACAATGCGTCAACATTTTGTTTCTTAAGATAATTATAAACATTTTCGGCTTTTTTTAGGTTTTCAGTATTATTTTTACTAATGCTTGGGATAATGACAACCTCAAAAGGAGAAATAGCTTCGGGCCATTTCATGACATTGTTTAGATATTTTGCCTCTATTATTGCCCCAACTAATCTCGAAACTCCGATGCCATAGGATCCCATTTTGATTGAAGTTTTTTTTCCTTCCTTCGAGTCTATCAAACAATTAAGAGGTTTTGAGTATTTATCTCCAAAATAAAATATATGCCCAACTTCAATACCAGTTGTGATAATTTGATTATTTTTTGAGACTTTTTCATCAAAATCTTTTTTTGTAAATTTTTCATCAGTGACAGCATAAAATGAAGAAAACTCTTTTCTCATACTTTCTAAAGAAGATTTATTAAATTCAAACTTTTTTAAACTAATCTCAAATATTTTTTTATCCGCATAAATTTTACTTTCTCCAGTATCCGCTAAGATTATAAACTCATGTGAAAGGTCGCCTCCGATTGGTCCTGTATCAGCTGCCATAGGTATTGCTTTTAAACCTAGTCTTTCAAAAGTCTTGAGATATGCAAAAAACATTTTATTGTAAGATGTTTTTGCAGAATTTTCATCTAAATCGAATGAATAAGCATCTTTCATAAAAAATTCTCTGCATCTCATTACACCAAACCTAGGTCTCATTTCGTCTCTGAATTTCCATTGAATATGATAAAGAAGTTGAGGAAGTGATTTATAGGATTTAACACTAGCTCTAAATATTTCAGTAATTAATTCTTCATTAGTAGGTCCGTATAACATTTCTCTACCTTGTCTATCTTTTATTCTAAGCATCTCATCACCGTAATCTTTGTATCTGCCACTTTCTTTCCAAATTTCAGCTGATTGTATTGTTGGCATTAACATCTCTTGTGCACCAATATTATTTTGTTCTTCTCTGACTATTTGCTCAATTTTTTTCATAACTTTAAAACCAAGCGGTAACCAAGAATAAATACCAGCAGAGGACTGTCTTATCATTCCAGATCTTAACATTAATTGATGAGATTTAATTTTAGCGTCAGATGGTAGGTCTTTAGTTATAGGAACAAATAGCCTCGACAGTAACATTTTAAAACTCCTCGGATTTAATTAATTTTAGTATTTTATATACTACATTCCAATTAAATTCTTGCAATGTTAATATTAGTAAATGGTTTTTTTCCAGTTTTATTCTTTACAATTTTCCTACAATTTTGCTTCAACATTTCTATCAAATTATTCTCTTGATTTTTATTTTGTAATGAGAAAGTTCTACATATATTTGTAATTTCATCTTCAATGTCAAAAATAAACGTCTCGCTTACCTCGTGCTCAGGTATTCCTCTAAAAGAAATTATTGGTTTTTTTATTTTCCCAGTGTTAGTGACAATTAAAGTCACCTCCAAGTAACCATTTAGAGAAAGGTTCTTACGTTCTTTGATTGATTTTGAGTCCTCAGTTACACTTACTGATCCATCTAAGTAAATTTTTCCTGACGGTGCTTTGTCTATAATCTGAGGTGTCTTTCCTGATGAAAATTGAATAATATCACCGTTCTCGACTCTTAATGTTTGGGGTACCTGCATTTCTTTTGCAAAATTTATGTGTTCAATCATATGCCTGTGTTCTCCATGTACTGGGATCACGCATTTAGGTCTAACCCATTTGTACATGTCTTTTAAATCTTCTCTATTTGGATGACCTGAAACATGCACAAAGGCATTTTCTTCAGAGATAACTTCTATACCATTTTTTACAATTTCGTTATGAAGTTTGTACAATTTTTTTTCATTACCTGGAATTATCTTTGAAGAAAAAATAATTGTATCACCCGTCTCTAAAAATACATCAGGGTGAGTGCCGTTAATAATCCTGTTCATCGCTCCCATAGGTTCACCTTGACTCCCCGTACAAAGATAAATTATTTTACCTTTAGAAATATTTTTTGCATCTTTAGGGTCCAAAGGTTCAATCAAATTTTGTAAATATCCGCATTGCTTAGCCGCCTTATAGATTCTATGCATAGATCTTCCAACCAACGAAATTTTTCTGTTTGTCTTTTTTGCACAATAAAAAATTGACTCCATCCGCGCTACATTTGATGCAAATGAGGTTACGGCTATTCTTTTTGTTTTACTCTCTATTATTTTTAACAAACTTTCCCTTACTTCTAACTCAGAACCAGCTCTACCAGGGTTAAAAACATTGGTTGAGTCACAAATCATAGCGAGCACACCTTTTCTGCCAATTTCCTCTAATTTTTCCTTGTCAATATTTTTCCCAATTAAAGGATCCGGGTCAATTTTCCAATCACCGGTATGTAAAATTGTTCCAGAAGGAGTGGTTATACTTAAACCGTTAGGTTCTAAGATTGAATGAGTGAGAGTTACGAAATCTATATGAAATGGACCTAATTCAATTTTACCGTTTAATTGAACTATTTCTAAAAAATTTGAAATATCAATTTTTTTTTCTTTAAACTTTTCTTTGATCAGAGCCGCAGTAAAAGGTGTTGCATAAATTTTACAATTTAAATTCGGCCATATATGTGCAACAGCTCCTATATGATCTTCGTGGGCATGTGTAAGAACAATTCCCAAAAGATCATTTTTTTTTTCTAAAATAAATCCTGGATCAGGATAAATTACATCTATACCTGGCACAGATTCATCAGCAAAAGTTACTCCCATATCTACTATAATCCATTTTTGATCATTGTCATTTCCATATGAATATAAATTCATATTCATTCCAATTTCACCAGATCCCCCGAGAGGACAAAAGATAAGTTGATTTTTCATATTAAAAGTTCTTTGTAAACTTTAATCACTCCTTTTATAGTGACATTATGATCTATGATAGTTTTTTTTTTTAAATATTTTTTAAAAAGGGCCGCATAACCACCAGTAAGGATTATTTTATACTTTAATTTACTTGAAGAGACTATTTTGTTAACAATATTATTGATTAAGCCTTGATATCCCCAAATAAATCCAGAGTTCATTGCTTGAATTGTGTTTTTACCATAGGCTTTTGCTTTTGGATTTAGTTTAAGAAGTGGAAGCATCTCTGTAGAATTTTTTAAATTTAAAATTGATAAGTTTATACCTGGGGCAATTACTCCTCCATCATATGTCCACGGTTTTTTAACAACGTCAAATGTAGTTGCAGTTCCAAAATCTATTACTAAACAATTTTTTTTATAAACATCGTAACTTCCTATAGCATTAGCTAAGCGGTCTGAACCTACTTGATTAAAATTATTTATTTTTATTTTTAAAATATTTTTAATTTTTACTTCTTTTATTTCAAATACTTTAAAACCTTTTTTTTTTAAAAATTTTTTAATATTATGATAAACACTTGGAACAACACTTGAAAATAAAATCTTTTTATTTAATTTCGAAATAGTTATATTTTTTAAAAATTTTTTTAAAAATTTTTTTTGATAAAGTTTTTTTGTCTCAAAATTTATTGATTTTTGTATTTTAAAATTACGACTTATTACAGTCATTTTTGTTAATGTATTGCCAATGTCACCCACCAAGTATTTCATTTTAATAGCTTAAGGTTGCTTTCCATAGAAATTTTATTATTTTTTTCAAGATCAGAAATTATATTTTCATAAATTTTTTTAATCTTTCTTAAAATATCATAATTGCTAAAACCTTTTTTGTTACAATTAAGCAAAGATATAGAAGAAAATTTTTCATTTTTAGGAGAAGTAAACGTATTGATGCCTATACCAATTACCAAAAATTTTTTGCTTTCAAGCTCGACTACTTCTTGAAGAATGCCACATAATTTCTTACCTTTGATCAAAAGATCATTCGGCCATTTTACTTGGATTTTATGTTTAGAATAGTTTTCTAATATTTTTTTAATTATAAAAGGATTAAAAAATGCAAAATATTTAAAATCTGTTTCCTTTCTTTTTAATTGAAATAACATTGAAATGAAAAGATTTCCTTTAATTGAAATCCAACTTTTTCCCATTGTTCCTCTGCCCTTAGTTTGATTTTCAGCAATAATTATAACCGAAGAAGTCTTTTTTTTTTTGATTAAATTTATTGCTTCTTCATTGGTACTTCTAACTTCTTTAAATTTTAAAATTTTAAATTTCATCAGTATTCAAAAATTAAACTTACAATATTATCTAACGCTGAAGGATATAAAAAAAATGTTATCAATATTAAACAACTTAATAAAATAGTACTATAAATACCAAAATTTTTTATCTGATCAAAAGGTTTATTAAATTTATCAAAGTAAATAATTTTTATTATATTTAAGTAATAAAAAGCTGAAACTACAGTTGTTACTAGCCCAACAACTGTTAAAAAATACATTTTGCTTTCTATAGCTGACATAAAAACATAAAATTTTGCAAAAAAACCTGCAAGAGGAGGTATGCCTGCTAAAGAAAAAAGAATAATTAAAAAAGCTATTGAAATTATTGGATGATTTTTTGAAATACCTGAAAGTTTTTTAATTTCCTCAGTATATTCACCTTCCTGCTTCATCAAATAAACACATCCGAAAGCTCCAATTGTCATCACTGTATAAATAGAAATATATATTATTGAACTTCCAAAGCCTAAAGGAGTTCCTGTGGCGATTCCAACTAACGCGTATCCCATGTGTCCAATAGAACTGTAGGCTAAAAGTCTTTTTATATTTGTTTGACCAATGGCAGCTACGGCTCCAAGTATCATTGAGGCAATAGAAAGAAAAATTATTATAGATTGCCAGTCGCTCTGAACATTTGAAAATGGCGTTTGCATAAATCTTATTATTACAGTTAGTCCGGCAATTTTTGGCACAACTGCAAAAAAGTTTGTTACAGACGTTGGCGATCCTTCATAAACATCAGGAGTCCACATATGAAATGGTACAGCAGAAATTTTAAATGCCATACCAACTAAAATAAAAACCATAGCTATTACTGAACCAATGTTATTTGAATAAAGTTGATCGCTTATTGCCTCAAAATTTGTAGAACCTGTAAAACCATAAAGAAGAGAGCATCCATATAAAAGTAATCCAGAAGATAAAGCGCTTAAAACAAAATATTTTACACCAGCCTCTGTAGATTTAACATTGTCTCTATCTATTGCTGCTAAAACATAAAGAGCTAATGATTGAAGTTCTAAACCTAAATAAAATAAAATTAGATCGTTTGAGCTCACCATAAAAAACATTCCTAAAACTGCAAGAAGTATTAATATTGGATATTCAAATTTTGAAATTTTATTGTCTGTGATGAATGTTTGAGATGTAAATAAAACGAAAATTGTTCCGATTGAAATTAATATTTTTATATAATTACCAAGAAAATCTCTTTTAAAACTATCTAAAAAAATTTTTACTGTACTATTATCCTCATTAAAAATTATCAGTGTCAAAATAATCAATATAAATATTGAAATTTTATTGACAAAATAATAACTGTTTTTTTTTATTACCCCAATTAACAATATTAAAAAAATTGATAGAGTTAAAAATATTTCAGGAGTTAATATAAATAAATAATTTATCATTTGTCATTTACCATTTGATAATTGATGCTTTTCTCGTGGTTGTAGATCAAGTCATCAACTGACACGCTCATGGTGTCTAGTATTGGTTGTGGATAAAACCCTAAAACTAAAATAATTACAGCTAATAAAACTAAAATTGACATTTCAGGAAAATTCAAATCTTTCAAAGACTTAAGTTCCAAATTTTTAATTTTTCCAAATATAACTCTTTTATATAACCAGAGCATATAAGCTGCGGCTAATACCACTCCAATAAGAGCTAAGATTCCTATTAGATAATTTTTTTGAAAAATTCCTACCAATACCAAGAATTCACCAATAAATCCTGTAGTTCCAGGTAAGCCTACTGCACCTAAAACTAAAATCATAAATAAAAAAGAATATTTTGGCATTATGCTAACTAGACCTCCGTAAGAACTAATTAGTCTAGTATGAACACGATCATAAAGAACACCTACACTTAAAAAGAGCGATGCAGAAATAAAACCATGACTTATCATTTGGAAAATACCTCCTTCTATACCTTGTTTTGTGAATGTAAAAATTCCTAGTGTTACATATCCCATGTGTGCAACCGAAGAGTAAGCAATTAATTTCTTCATATCATCTTGCATCAAGGCTACCAATGAGGTGTAAATTATTGCAATAATACTTAAAGTATAAATTAATGGAACAAAGTATTCAGAGGCTATAGGAAACAAACCCAAAGAAAATCTTAAAAATCCATAACCGCCCATTTTTAGAAGTATTGCTGCTAAAATTACAGAGCCAGCTGTAGGCGCTTCAACATGAGCATCAGGAAGCCATGTGTGAGCTGGCCACATCGGCATTTTAACGGCAAAAGAACTAAAAAAAGCTAACCACAAAATGTTTTGATATTCTTTTGGAATTTGAATTTCAAAAATTTGAGTTATATCCGTTGTTCCGGTGATCCAATAAATTGATATAATTGCAACTAACATTAAAACTGAACCAAGCAAAGTGTACAAGAAAAATTTAAATGCTGAATATATTCTTCTCGATCCTCCCCAAATACCTATAATCAAAAACATTGGTATTAA
>MDTE01107779.1_pt1 | contig 20896 bp, 29 predicted proteins | sample 811231 | NCBI WGS metagenome assembly MDTE01 (sample SAMN05326651, study PRJNA326480) | marine metagenome | isolation source: seawater | place: Indian Ocean: Red Sea | collected 2010
AAAAAGAATTAAAATTCAAAATTATAAGACACAAAAATAAAAAATATGCTTTCTTTAAAAGACTCTTTAGTGGTTTTAAGAAAAACTGAAGCTTTAAGAGAAGGACATTTTATCCTTTCATCGGGTCTTCACTCACCGAAATATATTCAATGCGCAAAACTTTTAAGTTTTCCCAATAAAGCAAAGACAATTTGTAATTCTTTAGCCTCAAAAATTAGAAAAAAATTTAAAAAAATAGATGTTATACTTGCGCCAGCTTTAGGCGGAGTTGTAATAGGTTATGAAATAGGAAGAATATTAAAAAAAGAAACCATATTTTGTGAAAGAGTAAAAGGTAAATTTCAACTAAGAAGAGGTTTTAAATTAAGACCTAAATCTAAAGTATTAATAATTGAAGATGTAATTACAACAGGAAAATCAAGTTTAGAATGTGTAAAATTAATAAAAAATTCAAAATCTGTTTTGGTTGGGTTTGCATGTATTATTGATAGATCCAATAAACAAAGTTTAAAAATTAAAAAACAAATCATCTCACAAGTAAAAATAAAAATACCTGTCTATAATAAGAAAAATTTACCAGAATTTCTTAAAAAAATACCCGTTACATCACCTGGTAGCAGAAGAATATAATGATTAATTTGGGTGTAAACATTGATCATGTAGCTACAATAAGAAATGCACGTGGTGAAGATCATCCTAATCCACATGTAGCTGCCAAAAATGCAATTAAATTTGGAGCCAATTCGATTACAATACATCTTAGAGAAGATAGAAGACATATTAATGATAATGATCTTAAAGTTATATCATCTAATAAAAAAATTCCCTTAAATCTTGAAATGGCCGCAACAACTAAAATGCTTAAAATTGCTTTAAAATACAAACCTAACTATGCTTGTTTAGTTCCGGAAAAGAGGGAAGAAATTACAACAGAAGGTGGTCTTAATTTATTTAAAAATTCAAAGAAAATAAAATATATTATAAATAAACTTAATCAATCAAATATCAGAACTAGCTTATTTGTAAATCCTTCGATTAAAGATATAAAAATGGCGAAGCAGTTAAACTCAAATTGTATTGAAATTCATACTGGTAAGTTAGCAAATCTTGTAAAAAAAAGAAAAAAATTTACCAAAGAATATGTTAAGATAAAAAATTGTGTAAAATATGCGAATTCATTAAAATTAGAAATTCACGCAGGTCATGGCTTAGACTATAAAACAACTAAAATCTTAAAAAAAATAACAAATATAAAGGAGTATAATATTGGTCACTTTATAATAGGAGAATCTATACAATATGGTTTAAAAAAAGTAATTAAGAACTTTAGAAAGATTTTAAGTAATTAGTAATGGCAATAATAGGTGTTGGTGTAGATATAGTAGATAATAACAGATTTAAAAAACTTATTAAAAAAAAACAATTTGTTGAAAGAGTATTTACCAAAAATGAAACAGAATATTCAATTAAAATTAGAAACAAGCTAAATTATTTCTCAAAGCGTTTTGCTGCAAAAGAGGCATTTTCAAAAGCTACTGGTTTCGGTATTTCCAAAAATTTACATTTTAAAGATATTGAAATATCAAGTGATAAAAGAGGAAAACCTATTATAAGTCTCAATAAATCATCGATTTTATATTTGAAAAAAAAATTTAAGGTAAGAGCATTTAAAACAAATTTATCACTGTCTGATGAGAAAAACTATTCTATTGCTTATGTGATAATTGAAAAAAAATGATAAAAAAAAGTACTATAGTTGATAATATTAAAACTTTATTATTTGCCTTAATTATTGCTATAATTATTAGGTCATTATTAATACAACCTTTTTATATACCTTCTTCATCTATGGAATTAAATCTTTTAGTCGGTGATAGACTGTTTGTGACAAAATATTCATATGGATATAGCAAGCATTCATTTCCTTTTAGTCCACCAATTTTTAAAGACAGAATTTTTGAGAGAAAACCGCAAAGAGGTGATATTATAGTTTTCAAAACACCCTCTGATAATAGAACAGATTATATTAAGAGATTAATCGGATTGCCAGGAGATACTGTACAATTTATTGATGGTGACTTATATCTAAATAATAACCAAATTTTCAAAACATTAATAAGCAATAAAGAGAAACTTTACTGCGGTAATCAAAAAATAGATGTATCAATTTTTGAGGAAAAATTACCAAACAACAGATCTTTTTTAGTTTCTTATAGAAATGATATATCGTTTAAGGACACTGATAAGTATATTGTGCCAGATAATCATTATTTCTTTCTTGGTGATAATAGAGACTGTTCTAAAGATAGTAGGTTTTTGTCGGAGGTAGGATATGTTCATAAAGATAACTTAGTTGGCAAAGCGCAAATGTTATTTTTTTCATCCAACAGTAGGGAAGGAAGTATTTTTCAGGTTTGGAAATGGCCAAAAATTTTAAGATATGACAGATTTTTCAAAAGATTAAAATAATGAAGAAAAATATTAATAAATTAGAACAAAATCTTGGCTTTAAAGTTGGAAGTATTAATTTATACATTAATGCCTTAACACACAAAAGTGCAGATAAATTAAATAATTATGAAAAATTAGAATTTTTAGGTGATAGAGTGCTTGGATTGTGCATATCAAAAAAATTACTAGAAATATTTCCAAATGAAAAAGAGGGTATTTTAGATAAAAAATTAGCATCATTAGTTAATAAAAATAAATGTTATGAAATAGGTAAACAACTAAAATTAGACAAAATTGTTAAGATTGGTAATCTTATGTTAAAAAATCAAATTATTGAAAAAAAAAATAGTATCGGACACATGTGAGGCATTAATAGGGGCTATTTATTTAGATAAAGGTTTCGACTTTGCAGAAAAATTTATTCTAAAAAGCTGGGATAAACATATAAAGGATAAAAATATAGTAATAATTGATCCTAAAACTAAACTCCAAGAATATTCTTTAAAAAAGTTTAAGATATTGCCAACATATAAATTTATATCAGATACAGGTCCTAAACATAAACCTAATTTTAAAGTTGCGGTGAAACTTAAAAATACATCATTTATTGAAGCTAATGGATCTTCAAAAAAAATGGCCCAACAAGCTGCTGCCAAAAAATTATTGAACTTATTAAATGAAAAATTATGAAATTTGAAGATAAAGGATTTCTTATAAGTAAAAATAAATATAATGAAAATTCAGCAATAGCTGAATTTTATACTAGTAATTATGGTAAAGTTTCTGGTCTAATATTTGGCGCAACCTCAACAAAATTAAAAAACTTTTTATTTCTCGGGAATTTATTTAATGTTCAATTCAATTCAAAAAATCATAATAAAACTGGTTATTTTAAAGTTGAAATTGAAAAGGTTTTCACCCCGCATTTTTTAGATGATAAAATAAAATTAAATTGTATTTTATATTCTTTAAATTTAATCAAAATTCTCACTGTTGAAAACCAATCTAACCAAAAAATCTATAAACAAATTGTAAATTTATTCGACTTTCTCGGCAAAAACGATTGGATTAAAAATTTTATCTTTTGGGAGTTAGAAATTATAAAACTTGTTGGATACGACATAAATTTCAATGACTATGTTGATAAAAGTAAAATTCAAGATAATCAATCCCATGTTCCATTAATTGATGGCTCAAAAGAAATTCCATATTTTTTATTAAATGATAAACAATATAAAATAAACAATGATGATCTTAAAGATGGTTTAAAAATTGTAGGTGATTTTTTGAATAAGTCCGTATTAATACCTAACAATATTACCTATCCTATACTTAGAAATGAATTTATTAAATTAATCTAATTTATTAGCAATTTCATTTGCAAAATATGTTACGATTGCATTAGCACCCGCTCTTTTAAATGCAACAAGACTTTCTATAATAGCATTTTCGTTAATTAATTTATTTTGAATTGCATTCTTTAAAATCGAATATTCCCCTGATACTTGATAAGCAAAAACAGGAATCTTAAATTTGTTTTTAACATTACTTATTACGTCTAAATAAGGCATGCCTGGTTTTACCATTACCATATCCGCACCCTCTTTTATATCTAAGGCTACTTCTCTTAATGCTTCATCAGAGTTTGATATATCCATTTGATATGTTTTTTTATCGCCTCTCAAAGCTGATTTAGATCCCACTGCATCTCTAAATGGACCATAAAAATTTGATGCATATTTGACTGCGTATGAAAGCAATTGAACATTATAATATTTTTTTTTATCTAAGGCTTTTCTAATTTTTCCAATTCTACCATCCATCATGTCTGAAGGTGCTAATATATCTGCACCCATTTGAGCTTGAATCAGAGATTGGTTAATTAAAATTTCAACAGTTTCATCATTCAAAATTTTATCTCTATTTAAAATTCCATCATGTCCATGAGATGTATATGGGTCTAACGCAATATCAGTCATTAAACCAATTTCATTTTTAAATTTTTTTTTTGTAATACGAAGAGCTTGACAAACAAGATTATTTTCGTTTAAAGCCTCTGATCCAAGTTTATTTTTTTTATTTAATGGAGTATTTGGAAAAAAAGCAATCGTTGGTATTTTATTTTTTAACGCTTTATCTATAATTTTAGGTATCATGTTAATAGAATATTTAAATACACCTGGCATACTTGGTATTTTTACTTTTTTATTTTTGCCCTCAGTCAAAAAAATAGGTAATATTAGATCATTTGATGATAACTCATTTTCTCTAATTAATCTTCTAGTCCAATTATATTTTCGATTTCTTCTCATTCTCAAGGACGGATATCTGCCTATTATCATATCAATATTATATATTTATTTATGCGACAAAAGTTATATATACTATATTATTTTTTGAGCTATTAAAATTTTATGTTACTAAACTTTGACGATTTTCAAAAACAAGACATTAGTTTTGATATTTCCAAGCTGAAAACTGCTTGTGATGAAGTTTTAAAAATTAAGGGTTTCGATACATCGTTAGGAGTTCCTCATTTTGCAGGAATATCACTCAATCAAATACCTGGCGAACCTGAGTCAGTACAAGGAAATAATATTAGAGGTGTGTATTGGACTAAGCCAGATTCATCCGGTGTAGAAGTAGTAAGAGAATCTAAAATAGACGAAAGTAGATATACAGAATTTGTTAGTGATTTTAAAAACACTTATTTCAAAGAGGTTTACGATAAACTTTCTACAATATATAAATTAGGCAGAGTTAGATTGTTACTAAAAGAACCTAGATCAACATTAAGTTGGCATAGAGATCCAGAACCACGTTTGCATATTCCAATTTATACCAACCCAGGAGCAATAATGGTAATTGATAGTATTGCTAAACACATGCCTGCTGACGGATCAGTATGGGTTACAAATAATAGAAAATACCATAACGCTTTCAACGGTGGAGAAGAAAATAGAGTTCACCTTGTAGCTTGTGTACTAGATTATAAATTTAATTAATTGAAAAAAATAATTATAGCTTCTGATCATGCAGGTTATTCTTTAAAAGAATATATTAAAAATTTATTATTAAAAAAAAAAATGACAATTAAAGATTTAGGCACAAAAACATTACAAAAAGTTGATTATCCAGTTTATGCTCACAAACTATGCAATAATATAGAAAAAGATAGAAATTCTGTAGGAATTCTTATTTGTGGGTCTGGTCAAGGTATGATTATGGCAGCAAATAAACATAAAAATGTGAGAGCTGCACTGTGCTATAACGTAAAATCGACAAAATTATCAAGATTGCATAATGATGCAAATGTTATTACATTAGGATCAAGATTGATTTCAAAAAAAAATGCAATAAAATTTGTAAATATTTTTTTGAATACTAAATTTGAAGGTGGTAGACACAAAAAAAGAGTAAGGAAAATTTAAATGTCAAAAGAAAATAATTATGTAAATAATGAGTATCAGGCTTTTTTTGAAAATAGCCTTTCAGAAATTGATCCAGATATTTATAAAGCAATCAATGATGAATTAAAAAGACAGCAAAGTCATATTGAACTTATTGCATCAGAAAATATAGTTTCCCAAGCTGTACTAGAAGCTCAAGGTTCAGTTTTAACGAATAAATATGCTGAAGGTTATTCTGGAAAAAGATATTATAATGGATGTGCCCATGTAGATGTTGCAGAAAATTTAGCAAACGAAAGATTAAAAAAATTATTTAATTGTAAATTTGCTAATTCTCAACCTCACTCAGGTGCACAGGCTAATGGAGCAGTATTTTTAGCAATCTTAAATCCAGGTGACACATTTATGGGAATGAGCTTAAATTCAGGTGGTCATATTACGCACGGATTAAAAATAGCGATGTCGGGAAAATGGTTTAATGCAATTGGTTATGATGTTGATAAAAAATCTGAATTAATAGATTATGAAAATGTTGAAAAACTTGCTTTAGAACATAAACCTAAATTAATTATTGCTGGTGGAAGTGCTTACTCAAGAGTAATTGATTTTAAAAGATTTAGAGAAATTGCGGATAAAGTAGGAGCATATTTAATGGTTGATATGGCACATATCTCAGGTTTAGTAGCTGGGAAATCTTACCCTAACCCTGTTGATCATGCGCATGTAGTTACCTCAACTACACATAAAGTATTTAGAAGTGCAAGAGGTGGTATCATTTTAACAAACCATGAGGATCTAGCAAAAAAAATTAATACAGCAGTTTTTCCAGGATACCAAGGTGGCCCACTAATGCATATTATTGCTGCAAAGGCTGTTGGATTTCTTGAGGCACTTAAACCTGAATTTCAAATATATATAAAGAGCGTTTTATCAAATGCAAAAATTTTAAGTGAAACATTAATAAATAATGGTTTTAAAATATATTCAGGCGGGACTGATACTCATTTGATGTTAGTAGATTTAAGACCATTTAATGTAAAAGGAAATTTAGCAGCTGAGAGTCTTGATAGAGCTAATATAACATGTAATAAAAATGGTATTCCGTTTGACACTGAAAGCCCGATGATAACATCAGGTATCAGATTAGGAACACAAGCTGCAACCACTAGGGGTTTTGGTCTAGAAGAATTTAGAAAAGTTGGCAATTTAATTACAAAAACAATTAAAGGTCTTTCAGAAAATCCAGAAGATAATTCAAAAATTGAAAAAGAGGTTCAAGAGGAAGTAATAGAATTGTGCTCAAAATTTCCGATTTATAAAAACCTAAGGAAATAAATGATTTGTCCTATATGTAAAAAAGGAGAAACATCAGTTGTTGACTCAAGACCGGCTGAAGATGGAACGTCAATAAGAAGAAGAAGATTATGTGGTTGTGGTGAAAGATTTACAACATTTGAAAGAGTCCAATACAGAGAACTAATTGTTGTTAAAAAAAATGGTAGAAAATCAACATTTGATAGAGATAAACTTTCAAAATCAGTTTATATAGCACTTAAAAAAAGACCAATAGACACTGATACAATAGAAAAATTTATAACCAAAATATCCAGATCATTAGAGGAATTGGGCCAGAATGAGATATCTTCAAATACTATAGGCACAATGGTTATGGATGCACTTAAAAACCTCGACCCAGTTGCATATGTTCGTTTTGCTTCAGTTTATAGAAATTTTCGTGAGGAAAAAGACTTTGTAACATTTGTAGACAGAATAGATGTCTATAAAAAAAGATAAATATTTTATTGCTCTTGCTAATAACTTAGCGAGAAACTCATTTGGTTATACTGGACCAAATCCATCTGTAGGAGCAGTTGTAGTCAAAAATAATAATGTTATATCTTTTGCAACTACTAGTAAATCTGGTAGACCACATGCAGAAGTAAACGCTTTAAAAAGATTGGCAAGCAAAGATAAAAAAAATTCAACGATGTATATTTCTCTTGAACCATGTACTCACTATGGCAAGACACCACCTTGTGTTAATAAAATTGTTAGCTCAAAAATAAAAAGGGTCGTCTACTCTATTAATGATCCTGATTTAAGAACCTCAGGAAAATCATTTAAGATTTTAAATTCAAAAAAAATTAAAGTAAAAAAAAATCTTTTGAAAAATTCATCTAAATTAATATACAAAAACTATTTCTATACAAAGATGAAAAATAGGCCATACATTTACGGTAAACTTGCAATTTCTAAAGATTATTATTTAAAAGATAAAAAAAAATTTTATATAACTAACAAAAAATCACTCGAGACAGCACATATATTAAGAAGTAAAGTAAACTGTATTTTAACCTCCTCAACAACAATTAACGAAGATAATCCTAAAATGAATTGTAGAATAGCAGGTTTAGAATATGCTTCACCCAAAATAGCAATATTAGATAGAAATTTAAAAATTAAAAAAAACTCCTTTTTAATTAAAAATGCAAAAAATAATAAAACTTTTTTGTTTTATAATTCAATTGATTATAAAAAAATTAAATTTTTAAATTCAAAAAAAATCATTACTATAAAGACCCCTTTACATAAAAGTAATTTGGATTTTAATTTTATTTTAAAAAAACTTTTTAAATTTGAAATTTCAAGTATTTTAGTTGAAGGCGGTAAACAATTGATTACATCATTATTAAATAATGAGTTTTTTAACGAATTTTATCTTTTTATTTCATCCAAAACGCTCAATAAAAGGGGTTCTATTAAAATTAAAAATATAAAAAGATCATTATTTAATAAATTTAAGTATGCTAGATTTAATGAAACTTTTTTAGATAAAGACAAATTAATTCATTATTATTAAAATATGTTTAACGGAATAATTTATAATCAGGGAAAAGTAAAAAAAATTAAAAATTCACAAAAAGGTAAATCAATATTTATATCTTCAAAAATCCATTTAAATAAAAGAAATATTGGGATGTCTGTTTCATGTGATGGTGTTTGTTTAACATTGGTTTCTTATAAAAATAAAATTTTAGAATTTTACCTTCTGGATGAAACTATTAAGAGGTCTAAATTTAAATTTTTAAAAATAGGAGACTATATTAATTTAGAATTACCGTTAAAGTATGGACAAGATATATCCGGCCATATTTGCCAAGGACACGTAGATACAACTTCAAAAATATATAGAATCTCAAAAAAAGGATCATCAAGAATCTTAGAATTTAAAGTAGATAAAAAATATAAAAAAATACTTATAGAGAAAGCTTCAATATTGATTAATGGTGTTTCATTGACAATTTCCAAAATTACAAAAAAAGGATTTCAAGTATGGCTTATACCTCACACACTTAAATTAACTAATCTATCAAATATAAAAAAGAATACTGTTGTAAACATAGAATTTGATATTTTGTCAAAATATGTAAAAAACTATCTTTCATGAAAAAATTAAAGTTTAACACAATTGAAAGTATAATTTCAGATGCTAGAAAAGGTAAGATGTATATTTTAGTAGACGACGAAAATAGAGAAAATGAGGGTGATTTAATATTTTCTGCAAAAGATGTCACCTCAGAAAAGATCAATTTTATGGCTAAATATGGAAGAGGTTTAATTTGTTTAGCAATAGATACTGCTCAAGCTAAAAAACTAAACTTGAATTATATGTCTCCAAAAAACGAGTCAAGAAATCAAACTGCTTTTACAGTTTCTATTGAAGCTAAAAAGGGTATTTCCACTGGTATATCTGCAAAGGACAGAGCAACTACGATCAAAGTTGCAACTAAAAACAATGTATCTAAAAAGGATATAGTATCACCAGGCCACGTTTTTCCAATAGTTGCAAAAGATGGGGGAGTTTTGATAAGAGCAGGTCACACTGAAGCTTCAGTTGATATATCAAAATTAGCAAAAAAAAATCCGTCAGCCGTAATATGTGAAATTATGAATGAAGATGGATCAATGGCTAAAAGAGATGATCTCATTATATTTGCAAAAAAGCATAATTTATCCATTGGCAAAATTGAAGACCTCATATCTTACAGACTTAAAAAAGAAAATTTTATAAAACTCAAAAAAACTTCAAATATTAATTTAGGGAAACAGAATTTTAAAATTAAAATATTTGAAAATACTATCGATGGGTCAGAACATTTTGCTTTGATTAAAGGTAAAATAAATAAAAATATCCTTCCTAGAGTAAGAGTCATCTCTTCTAATATTGTACAAAATTATCTTTTAGGAGATAAAATTCCTAATTCATTTGCAAAAACAGTCAAATATTTTAAGAAATTTAAAAACTGTATTCTTGTATTTATAAAAGACCCAAATTTGAAATCTGTGACAGCCACATTGAAAGATTACCAAAATAAAAAATATTATAAAAAAGGACGAGATAAACTTATAAGAAATTATGGACTGGGTGCACAAATTCTGAAAAACCTAAATGTAAAGAAAATGATTTTAGTTACAAAATCAAGAAAGAAGGTTATAGGATTAGAAGGTTATAATTTGTCAATTACAAAACAAGAGATTATATGAAAATATGTATTGTTGTTTCTGATTACTATAAAGATATTTCAGAAAATTTAATTAAAGGATGTATCTACGAATTAAAAAAGAATGGATATAAAAATTTGAAAATTAAATATGTATCTGGAGCATTTGAAATACCAAACGTAATATCTAAAAATTTAAATAAATTTAATGCTTTTGTAGCTCTAGGCTGCATTATAAAAGGTGAAACAGATCATTATTATTTTATTTCACAAGCAGTAACCTCAGGATTAATGAATTTGAGTATTAATTCAAAAAAACCAATTGGTTTCGGCATTTTAACATGTAAGAACTTGAAACAAGCTAAACATAGATCTTCAATATTAAAAAAAAATAAAGGAAAAGAAGTTGCTTCAGGGATTATTTCAATTCTTAAAACCAAATGAAATATAACTTTACACCTGCAAAAAATCCAAGAGTTTTAATAATACAAAAAGTATATGGTCAAATTGTAAATAACGATCAAAAAATGGTTTTTGAGAGACATAGATTTAAGAAATTTATTAAAGATGTTGTTCTTGGAACCATCGAAAGAATTGAATTAATTAATGAAGAAATTAAAAGTTTAGAAAAAGATTTTAATTTAAGTAATTTAGATGATATTTTTAAAATTATCATTCAATGTGCAACTTTTGAATTAATGTACAAACCTACATTATCCAGAAAAATAATTATTAAAGAATATTTAAATGTCTCAAATTATTTTCTTAACGATTCACAGACTAAATATTTGAATGCAATTCTTGACAGTATATCAAAAAAATTAACAAAATGAACGAAAATGAAATAATTCATAATCTTAGAAAGATTGTTAAAAATCCAGCCGCTCTAAAGTTATATGATGATGTTTTTTTTGATCAAAAAAATTCTCTAATAGCATCTATAGACACATATAATGAGAATATACATTATTTCAATTTCAATAACCCAGATTTAATTATAAAAAAAGTTATAAGATCATCTATTTCAGATATTATTTCTAAGGGTGTTGACCCAAAGTTTATATTAATCTCGTTTTCTGGCTCTAAAAACAAATTTACAAAAAAAAATATAAAACTATTACTTAATTCAATTAAACAAGAACAAAAAAAATATAACTTTTCACTAATAGGTGGCGATATAACATCATCTGCTAAAACATCCTTCACAGTATGTACATTTGCATATTCAAAAAAAATTATAAAAAGAATTAATTGTTTTCCTGGCGATGAAATTTATGTAACAGGCAATATAGGAGATTCATCAGTAGGATTAAGTATTTTAAATCATAAATTTAATGTCTCAAATAAAGTTAAAAATTATTTTATTGAAAAATATTTTAAACCTAAATTAGCATATGGTTTCCACAGAGAATTGTTTAAATTTGCTAATTCTTCAATGGATATATCCGATGGTCTACTTATTGATCTTAAAAAAATGTTGCCCAATAAAAAATATGGCTTTATTCTTGACTACGATAAACTTCCTAAATCTATATATTTTAAAAATTTATTAAAAAAAAAAAAAAATTTAGCAATTAATAACTTATTTAAAGGTGATGATTATCAAATTTTGTTTACGGCCAAGCCTAGCTCTAGGTCAATTATTTTAAAATATTCAAAAATGTGGAATCAAAAAATAACAAGGATCGGAGTTATAACTAATAGTAGGGGTAATTACATGAAATTTAATAATAAAAATATCAAAATTAAGGATTATCAAGGATATATTCACAATTTTAAGTAAGATTATTTATTGCCTTTTAAAGTTTTTTTTGTAATGTGCCATTTTTAAAATTAACATTACACAATCAAATAAGGTTATTATATATGAATGCAGAAACAATACTAGGATACACAATATTAGCTGGATTATTATCGATAGTTTATGGATTTATCACAGGTAAAAATATTTTAAATTCAAGCGCTGGCAATGCAAAAATGCAGGAAATTGCTTCTGCTATTCAAATTGGTGCCAAAGCTTATTTAAATAGACAGTACAAAACAATAGCAATTGTTGGAGTGGTTGTTCTCGTAATTATTAGTTTTGCATTTAGTTTTTTAGTAGGAATAGGATATCTTATTGGTGCAACATTATCAGGAATTGCTGGTTATGTTGGTATGCTTGTTTCTGTTCAAGCGAATGTTAGAACTGCCGAAGCTTCACGAAAAGGTTTGAATGAAGGACTGGCAGTAGCATTTAAGTCTGGTGCTGTTACAGGTATGTTAGTTGCGGGATTAGCATTATTATCAATAGCAGTTTATTACTATTTATTGTTATCTTTAAAAGTTGATGAAAGAGAAATTGTAAATGCGTTAGTTGCTTTAGGTTTTGGAGCGTCGTTAATATCAATATTTGCTAGATTAGGTGGCGGAATTTTTACGAAAGGCGCAGATGTTGGAGCTGATCTTGTTGGAAAAGTTGAAGCAGGTATACCAGAAGATGACCCAAGAAATCCTGCTGTTATAGCTGATAATGTTGGTGATAATGTTGGAGATTGTGCAGGTATGGCTGCAGATCTTTTTGAAACTTATGCTGTTACAATTGTTGCAACAATGGTTTTATCATCAATATTTTTTGTTGGTGATCTAAATATGATGGTTTATCCGTTAACAATTGGAGGAGCTTGTATACTAACCTCTATTTTAGGTACTTATTTTGTTAAATTAGGAAAGTCTAAAAATATTATGACGGCACTTTACAAAGGTTTTGTAGTAACAGCTATAACATCTTTAATAATTTTATATCCAATAACTGATTATGTTTTAGGTTTAGACAAAATTTATAGTGTTGGTAAAAAAGAATTTTCTGGTTTAAGTTTATATTATTGTGGTGTAATTGGACTTGTAATTACTGGTTTAATTATTTGGGTCACTGAATATTATACCGGCACGAATTATAGACCTGTGAAAAGTGTTGCTTTATCATCAACAACAGGTCATGGAACAAATGTTATTCAAGGTTTAGCCGTGTCACTAGAGGCTACCGCTATACCAGCTCTTATTATAGTTTCTGGTATACTGTTAACAAATTACATAGCAGGATTATTTGGTATAGCTATTGCTGTAACTACAATGTTAGCTTTAGCTGGAATGGTAGTTGCTTTAGATGCTTATGGACCAGTTACAGATAATGCAGGTGGTATTGCTGAAATGTCAAAACTTCCTAATAATGTGAGAAAAACCACGGATGCGCTTGACGCTGTAGGTAATACTACTAAAGCAGTTACGAAAGGATACGCTATTGGATCTGCAGGTTTAGGAGCTCTTGTACTATTTGCAGCATATACAGAGGATATAAAGCATTTCTCCAAAATTGCTGGATCAAAACTCGAAGGTGTTGTTGTTACTTTTGATTTATCAAATCCATTTGTAGTAGTTGGGTTGTTGGTTGGTGGAATGTTGCCATACTTGTTTGGATCGATGGGAATGCAAGCAGTTGGTAGAGCAGGTGGTGCAGTTGTTATAGAGGTAAGAAGACAATTTAAAAAGTTTCCTGGTATAATGAAGAGAAAACAAAAACCTGATTATGCAAAACTCGTTGACTTATTAACTATTGCTGCAATTAAAGAGATGATAATTCCATCTTTATTGCCGGTATTATCTCCAATAATTTTATATTTTATAATATTCGCAATAGGTGGTCAGGTAGCTGCTTTAGCGTCAGTGGGTGCCATGTTACTTGGTGTAATTATAACTGGGTTGTTTGTAGCAATATCTATGACTGCTGGTGGCGGAGCTTGGGATAATGCTAAAAAATATATCGAAGACGGTAATTTTGGTGGGAAAGGTTCCGAGGCTCATAAGGCTGCTGTAACAGGTGATACTGTTGGAGACCCTTATAAAGATACTGCTGGTCCAGCAGTTAACCCTATGATTAAGATTACAAATATTGTAGCACTACTTCTATTAGCTGTTATTGCTGGATAATTTATCTTTTACGATTTTTTTTGGGAGAATTAATTTTTTGCTCTAAACTTTTAATTAATTTTCCTAATTTTGAGCCAGTCTCATATTTCTTCGTAGTTGTCTCTTTTACAGTTTCTAAATCATTCATATCATTCAAATCGTAAAATTTTTTATTTTTAACTACTCCTGAATTATTAAAAGTGACTTCTAAAATATGATTTTTTTCAAGTTTAGTTCTTCCTAATTTTAAAACAGACTGATTTATTAATTCTCTTTCTATATAAATCCATGAGTTTTCGTCAAAAATACTAATACTAGACGGGTATCCTATAATATTTAAGACATCTTCTTTATTAGATATATTAATTTCAATCTTTTTTTCTTTTAATTCTATAGCATTTATACCGTGATTATTTACAACTTTATTATTTGTACAACTTGTTGTAATTAAAAAAATTATAACTAAAATTTTTTTCATATGAATTTAAAATATCTAAATATTTACAATAATTTAATAAAATTAACTAGAAATAAATTTTTATATATAAATATTAACGATAAGGAGACCTATTCAGATAGAATTATATTTCTATTACTTCATACATCTTTCTTTTTTAAAACTTTTAAAAAAAAGTATGACAAAGGTGAATTACAAAAAATTCACGATTTAATTTTTAATCAGATAGAAATTTCAATAAGAGAAATTGGATATGGAGATGTTTCAATCAATAAAAATATGAAGAAATATGTTAATTTTTTTTATGATATTTTATCAAAAATTGATAAATGGGAAGAATATAATTCGAGTCAAAAATCTGATATTTTAAATAAGATAATTAATAATCCAAAAAATCTATCATTTTTTACAGATTATTTTGATAAATTATGTAGTTTTTATGAAAATAATACTTTAAATTATTTTACAAACGATATAGAAGAATTTAAATTTTAATTATGGCTGTACCAAAACGCAAAACAACACCTTCTAGGTCTGGTAAAAGAAGATCTCATATAAAGATCTCTCCAAAAAATATTATTGAGGATAAAAAATCAGGTGAGTATAGATTATCACATCACTTAGATTTAAAAACTGGGTTCTATAAAGGTAGACAAGTTTTAGATCCTAAAGAATAAAAATATTATTATGTCAAAACCAATAGTTATTGCAGTAGATGCAATGGGCGGCGATAATTCACCTAAAAAGATTATAGACGGTATCTCCGAATATTTAAACAAAGATAAAGACATTTACTTTCGTATTTTTGGAAAAAAATCTTATATCGATAATGAAATTTCTAAAGCACAAATTCATAAGAATTATTTTGAAATAGTTGATTGTGAGGATGTTGTTGAAAACAATGATACACCGTTATCAGCTGCAAAAAAGAGAACTACGAGTATGTGGAAATCTATAAATGATGTGAAAGAAAAAAAATCTGATGCAATAATATCAGCAGGGAATACAGGTGCACTTTTTGTAATTTCAAAATTAAGTATGAAAATGATAGAAAATATTAATAAACCTGCTTTAGCTGCTCTATGGCCAAATAAAATCGATATGAATATAGTTTTGGATCTAGGTGCGAATGTAGAATGTGACGAAAAAAATTTTGAAGATTTTGCAATAATGGGTGCTGCTCTTCATAATGCTTTATTTCCCAATCATGACTCTAAAGTTGCGTTATTAAATATAGGTTCAGAAGAAATTAAAGGACACGAGACTATCAAAAAAGCTTATCACGCAATGGAAAATAAAAAAAATGATCTTTATAAATTTTGTGGATATATAGAGGGAAATCATATTATGGATGGAAATGTTAATGTTATAGTAACAGATGGTTTTACAGGAAATATTGCACTGAAAACAGCAGAGGGGACAGCAAATTTCATTTCTACAGAATTAAAAAAAGCATTGTCCAACGGTATAATTGCAAAGTTTTCAAGTTTAGCGAATATTTCAAACCTAAAGAAATTTAAACAGCGATTAGATCCAAGAAAATATAACGGTGCTATTCTGTTAGGATTGGAGTCACCTGTTATCAAAAGCCATGGATCAACAGATTATATAGGTTTTGCGAATTCAATTGAGGTATGTGTTAAAACTGTACAGGGAAAATTAATTGAGAAAATTAAGAAAAATATAACAAAGTAATGAGGCAAAACTTAACTAAAAAAGATTTAATTAATTCTATTTATATGCAATTAGGATATTCAAAAAAATTAATTGAAAATATTATAGAAGATATATTTGAATTAATTTTAAATGGATTAAAAAAAAAAGGTAAAGTAAAAATAACTAATTTCGGAACATTTATTTTACGATATAAAAAATCAAGAATAGGAAGAAATCCAAAAACTAAAAAAGAGGCATTAATTACTGAGAGAAATGTAATACTTTTTAAACCATCTAAGTTTTTAAAAAATAAAATAAATAATGTCTACTAAACTTTCTTCAGCATACAAAACAATCGGTGAGGTAGTAAAAATATTAAATAATGAGATTCCAAAGGATACAGAAATAAATACTCACACCTTAAGATTTTGGGAAAAACAATTTTCTCAAATTAAACCAAAAATTTTTAATAATCAAAGATACTATGACCCAGACAATATTGAGTTACTTAAGTATATAAAATTTTTACTTAAATCTGAAGGTTTAACCATTCTTGGTGCTAAAAAGCATTTAAATCAAAAAAAATCTAATCTTGACGATTCATTATTAACCTCTATAAGAACAAAATATTTTAAATATAAACTTTCAAATGTTAAAAAAATAATTGATAAGTTGAAAAAGTAATTATGGCAAAAAAATCTTTTGTTAAAGTAAGAATGGTTCCGGAAAGCAAACCCGATAGTCCATTTTATTATTATTTGAAAAAGCCTGCCGGAGGCGAAAAAGCAAAAGTTAAATTATCAGCAAGAAAATATAACCCTAGTACAAGAAAACATGAACTCTTTGTTGAGAAAAAACTTCCACCTCACAGTAAATAATTATTTCTTTTTAAAATTTCTTTTTTCGTAATCAATATAAGCCCTGATCATATGGGTCCATATTCTGTTTGTTATTTTTGGATCAATTTTCTTTTTAATTGATTTTTTTCTAATTTGATCAAGAATAAATTTTATTCTTTTATTATCAACTATTTGATTTTTATATACTTTTAATAATAAAACCTGATCAATGATCCCTGTTCTTTTTTTGATCAAATTAATAAGAGAATTATCTAATATATCTAGTTTTTTTCTAAGTTTTAATAGTTTATTAAATTTATCAGGCGACATTTATTAAATTGGATTTTATTAAAATTATTATATTTATCAAAATATGTATATAGAAAATAATATAATTAAAAAACAATTATCTCTTTGGCTGTTAATTATGTTTTTGTTAATTTCATTAATGATTATAGTTGGGGGCTTAACTAGATTGACTGATTCTGGGCTGTCCATAACAAAATGGGAATTATTTTCAGGGATATTTCCACCTCTTAACGAAAATCAATGGATTAGTTATTTTGAGCAATATAAATTAATTCCTGAATTTAAAATCCAAAATTCTTTAATGAGTTTGTCTGAATTCAAAGTGATTTTTTGGTGGGAGTGGGCACATAGATTTCTTGGTAGATTAATTGGTATTATATATTTATTTCCATTAATTTATTTTACCTTCAAAGTTAAATTTAAAGATCTAATTAATTACTATTTAATTTTTTCTTTGATATGTTTCCAAGGTTTCCTTGGTTGGTACATGGTAGAAAGTGGTTTGGTAGATAGAATTGATGTAAGTCATTTTAGATTGTCTTTACATTTGATAGTAGCATTCCTAATTTTATCTTTAATTTTATGGAATTTTCTCAAATTGAATATCAGAAATGACAATCTAGGAAAATTAAATTTTCTATTTCCATTTATATTTCTTTTATTAATTTTCTTACAAATAATAATAGGAGCCTTCGTTTCTGGAATGGATGCTGGATTAATTTATAACACCTGGCCTTTAATGGGAAACACTTATTTTCCAAATGATAATAAATTTCTAAATTTATTAAATATTTCAGCTTTAAGTGATCCTTCGTTAGTTCAATTTTTGCATAGAAATATAGCTTATTTTATAATTATTTTTTACTCACTAATATTGTTTAAAATATATAAAAAAAATTTAAAAAAATTATTTTTTACAATAAATATTTTGGGTTTTTTGTTATTATTACAAATTGTATTGGGTATATTAACTTTATTAAATGGTGCTCATATAATTCTGGCCTCTATGCATCAAATAAGCTCCATATTTTTAGTCAGTGCTTCCATTTATTTACTCTATTTAAACAATAAATTTAATTATTTGGTGCAGGATAATTAAGAAGTATAAAGTTCTTAAGCACTTTTAAAACTCTATCTGCTTCTTCAAGTAACATCATATGTCCACAATTATCGATTATTTCAACTTTGCTTCCTTCTATCAGATTAGCTAATTTTTTCCCCTCTTTAACTGGACACATTTTATCACCTGTAGCTAGTATAGATAGAGTAGGGATTTTAATTTTTTTTGCTGCTTCAAAACCATTTTTATAATTATCGCATGCTCTAAAGTCTACACCTAAAGTACTTTTAATTGTTCTTGATTTAGCTAACATGCCGCCTGTATTAATGTGATACAAGCCAGGAACAGGATGACCGCCAAAATGGCCTGCAGGCCCATGAGCCCAATCCATCATTAAATCAACTGCTTTAGGATCATTGTTCTCTGCTAGTGATAGTAATTCGGGGTTCATTGGTATCGCTCCGGCACCGCCCATCAGACTTAGTGTTTTAATTTTGTTTGGGTATCTCGCGGCACATTCCATTGTTACTAAACAACCTTGAGAATGTCCAACTAGCGATGCCTCTTTGTAATCAACTGCATCAATCACATCATTTACCCAGTCTGCCATATCCTCTATTGATTTTAAACTTTCTCCACCTGACAAACCATGGCCTGGCATATCTAATGCCAATACACTGTAACCATGAAAAGCAAAATACCTTGTTTGAAGTACCCAAGTCATATGGGTTAAACCGCTGCCGTGAACAAATATTATCAGAGGTTTTTTTTTATCGAACGGTCTTCCACCAGTAGAGGCAAATGTCTCTACATCGTTTACTTTAAACTTCATTGATTTGAGACAAGTCTAGGTTTTCTTGCAGCTCTAAATCCAGACTCAAAATCATTTTTAATATCCTCAATATCTTCAATTCCTACAGATAATCTAATCATATCATGAGAAAGTCCTGCAAATTTAAGTGTTGCTTCATCCATTTGTGAATGAGTTGCTGAGGCAGGATGAATTACTAATGTTCTAGTGTCTCCAACATTTGCTAAGTGAGAAGCCAGTTTTACGTTATTTATAAATGCTTCCCCAGCTTCTTTGCCACCTTTTATACCAAATGCAATCATTGAACCTCTACCGTTAGGTAAAAGTTTTTTAGCTAACTCATGATCAGGGTGATCGGGTACACTTGGATGTGAAACCCAAGCCACACTTTCATGACCTAACAAATATTCAACCATTTTTTCTGCGTTTGAACAGTGCTTCTGCATTCTTACTGATAATGTTTCAATACCTTGTAATACATTCCACGCATTTTGTGGACTTAGACATGGTCCAAAATCTCTCATACCTTCAGCTCTTGCTTTCATTGTAAAAGCAGTAGGCCCAAATTCTTCTGCAAACGAAAGACCATGATAACCTTCATAAGGAGTTGTCATTGTGGGAAATTTATCATTTTGCATCCAATCAAAGTTACCACCTTCTACTAAAATACCTGCCATAGATGATCCATGACCAGCCATCCATTTGGTTAACGAATGAACCACAATATCTGCACCATGTTCTATTGGTTTACAAAGATACGGTGTTTGATATGTGGCATCAACTATTAATGGTATTCCGGCTTCATGTGCAATTTTAGAAATTTCAGGCATATTCATTAATTCATTTCCTGGATTGCCTACGAGTTCACCAAATATACCTTTTGTATTTTTTTGAATTGCTTTTTTAAATCCTTCAGTGTCTCTAGGTTTAACAAATGTACATTTTATTCCAAATTTTGGTAATGTAAGTCTAAAAAGATTAACAGTACCTCCATAAAGTTGTGAAGATACTACAAGATGATCTCCAGCTTCACATAAGGTCATTACTGTTAAAAATATTGCACTCATTCCTGATGAAGTTGCAAGAGCAGCTGTTCCACCTTCTAACGCAGCAACTCTTTCTTCCAATACAGCGACAGTTGGATTTGAAATTCGACTATATATATGACCACCTCTTTCTAAATTAAATAATGCTGCAGCATGATCAACATCATCGAAAAGGTATGATGTCGTTTGATATATTGGCACTTGTCTTGAGCCAGCATTTTTATGAGGTTGATAACCTGCGTGTAGACTAAGCGTATCAAATTTGTATGTTTTAGGATCTGTTCCTTTATTTTTTTTATCTGTCATAAATATCCCTTATTTTTAAATGTTAATTACTAATTATCAATATTAATATAAATTGACAATATGACATTTATCAGTATTAATCCCGCCAAACATGACTAAATTTG
>MDTE01015051.1_pt1 | contig 20887 bp, 9 predicted proteins | sample 811231 | NCBI WGS metagenome assembly MDTE01 (sample SAMN05326651, study PRJNA326480) | marine metagenome | isolation source: seawater | place: Indian Ocean: Red Sea | collected 2010
CACCCCACCCCACCCGCGCCCCACCCGGCCACCGACGGGGCCCGACTCCACGTGTACCCCCCCGACTCCACGTGTACCCCCCACACATTCCACGGGTCACGACTCCCCACCACACCGACCCGCCTCGACCGGTCGAGGACCGCGGAATTCCCCTCGCGCGCGACGATCCCTCGCGACGAGTCCGCAGTCCTCGAAGGGAGACGACGACGACGCGACGCGCGCGCGAGGGGAGAGGTGCGACGAGACGTTCGAGCGGCGTTCGAGCGCGTTCGCGCGCGTTCGCGCGCGCGCGGGGACGGGGAAAGGGACGCGGAGGATGACGACGACGAGGGCGCGACGGTGGATATCGACCGAATGCGTGCACGAATGATGCGCGAATGCGCGCGACCGCGGGCGCGACCGCGCGCGATGGAGAGACTGACGACGAGGGCGACGACGACGACGCAGACGCGAGCGAACGATGGCGCAGGGCAAGGTGCGAACGAGGCGAAGGACGCGACGCGGGTCGATGGAACGCGCGTGACGTGCGAATGGGGCGCAAACGGCTCTTTTCTCGGAAGAGGGGGTCGTTGTTGAGTCGTGACTCGTGGACTGACCGTTGGAGCTCGCGCGCGCGCAGTTGACGACGGATGAATCGGTGATACCGACGCCGCCGAAACGGGCGATGACGGCGTATTTGATCTTTTGTCAACGACACCGGGAGAAGATCATGCGATCGATTCGACCGGATCCGTCGCAAAAGTTTACGCGAGACGAGATGCAGCAGGTGACGACGAAGCTGGCGGCGCTGTGGAATAACATCAGCGCCAAGGAATTGAAGGAGGTGAAGGAAGAGGCGGCGAAGCATAAGGCTGCGTATGAGATGCAAAAGGCGGCGTTTCCGTCGGCGTTGTTGAAGAAGCTGGCGCGAGCAAAGAACAAGCCGAAGGGAACCATCGTCGTCGAGGCGCAGGGCGAAAAGCCGGTGCGAGCGAAGACGGCGTATCTGATCTTCTGCGGTCGACACCGCGAGAAAATCATGCGAGGCATTCACGCGGACCCGAATGCGAAGTTCACGCGCGGGGAGATGCAGCAAGTGACGACGCAGTTAGCCGCCTTGTGGAAGAACGTCGGCGCCCGGGAGCTCGCCGAGTGCAAGGCGGAGGCGAAGAAGGAGCTCGACCGATACAGGGTGCTCAAGGCCAACTACCGACCCGCGGTGTACGGTCCGGCGAAGAAACAGAAGAGCGCAAAAGGTGCGAACAAGCCGAAGAAGGCGCCGACCGCGTACCTTCTCTTCGCCGAGGACTTGCGCAACAAGCTTAAGGAGGCCAATCCGGAACTCAAGCACGACGTCATCTCCCAACGACTTTCCCATGATTGGAAGAACATCAGCCCGGCGGATAAGCAAATGTGGCAACGCAAGGCGGACGAACACAAGCAGGATCTCAGCCGACACGCCTTACTCCCGGCCACGAACAGCCTCGCTGACCACGGTAACGTGCCGGTTTTGACCGCCCAACAATACGATCTTCCCTTCGATTAACGCTGCTACATCAAGTGAGAAATAAAGCACGTCGAAAGACTGCATTAATGTGAATACCATACCACTACTTGTTTTCATCGTTCACTACTACAACGCTATCCCTCGAGCAGACGCAACGCGCGCTCCTCGAGCGATTCTAATTTTTCCTCTGCGTCTCCTCGCATGCCGGCGACGGCTGGATCGACGACGTCGCGCTTGCGCGGCACCTCGCGCTCGTCAAGTTCAGATTCGCTGACCAGATCCAAATCGCTCTCCGAGTCGGAGCCTCCGTCGAGAATGACTTCGGCGCCGCCACCTTCGCCTTCAACGTCTCTGAGCTTTTGCTTCTTTCGCATGCGGCCCTCGCGCAGTCGTGCCTTTTCGCGGCCCTTGTCGACTCTATCCGCCTCCTTACGCTTCGCGGCGACTTCGGCGTAGTGCGCCTTGACAGCCGCGCGTAACGATTCTCCGGGCGCGTTGACGCCGTCGATGCCACTCTTCACGCCGAGGGCTTGAAGCGGCGCCATGGAAGTGCCTTCGTCGTCGAAGACGACCCGCTTGTTCGCGCCGTGACCGCTCTCTTTAATCTTCAACTTGCCCTTGAGCGCGCGTTTACGCGCGATTTCCGCCGCCTTCTCGTCGACGTTGTACTTCTTATCGTCCTCAGAATCACTATCGGCTAATTTATGATCGACGCGCTTGACGTTCATAAAGTCGTCGTCGTCGTCCTCGCCCTGCTCGACGACGAGACCGAATCTACCGCCACCCTTTCTCTGAATGACACCCTCCTTTGGACGCGCGGGGACGCCTTCCTCTTCTTCAGAATCGCCTTCATCGCTCTCATCGCTCTCATCGTCGCCCTCGTCGTCCTCGTCCTCATCGTCGTCGCTTGCGTCGCCATCCGCCTCGACGGCGTCTTCCTCCTCGTCTGAATCGCTGTCAGCACCGCCCGCGGATGCGCCCTGTTGCAAGAAACGCAATCGAGGCGCGTTCGGTAGACCCATCGAGAGCGAAAACGAGTCGATGTCGATCGTCTTGATGTCGAAAACCTTTTTATTCTTCTGAAGGTACACCGACCGAAGGTAACACACCACGGCGCGTTGCGAGAGATACTTCAAATCGGAATCTTTCGACAGTAAGCCCTGCATCGAGCTCTGGATCCTCGACGATTGCTTCTTAGGGTTTATTTTGATCGGTTTGAGCGGGACTTTCGCGTCCTCGAGCTCCTTCATGAAGTGTGCCTCCCCGGGCGTGAGCATCAAGAGTCCTTTGCCCGCGGCGGTGTACCTCGCCGTGCGTCCGACGCGGTGAATGTACGTGGCTACGTCTTCCGGACAATCCGCCTGGACGACCCAATCGACGGATGGGAAATCTAAACCGCGACTCGCGACGTCCGTGGCGAACAGGACGGTCTCTTTCGAGTTGCAAAAGTTGTAAAAGACACCCTGTCGACGCGCCTGCTTCAATCTGCCGTGAATGCATTGCAACGGCACGCCGGGTCGCATGCGCTTGAAAATTTCGTACACAAACTTCACCTGTTTGCAGCTTGAGAAGAATACGAGCGTCTTCGCGTTTAGGTGCGTTCTGATGAAGGACCAGAGCACCTGAAGCTTGGTCTCTAAAGCGCACGTCGTCACCATCTGTTGAAGCTTGGGCGGCGTCGAGTGCACGCTCTCGGCGTGCACGGATAAATACTCGGGATCCTTCAATCCCAACCGAGCTAAATCTTTCACCCGCTTCGTCTGCGTCGCGCTGAATAAAAGCGTCTGGCGCTCTCGCGGTAAATTCTCTATGATTGCGTTGAGCGTCTTGCTGAATCCCAAATCTAACATTCGATCCGCCTCATCGAGCACCAACACTTGCAACGACACGCAATCGAACAACGGAGTCTCATCCATGTGCTGAAGCAAACGACCGGGCGTGCACACCAAAATGTTCATCTTATTCACCCTGTTCGCTTCCTCTTGCACATCCTTTCCACCGATCAACAGACCCGCGGACATCGACTGTCTCGCGCCCACCTTCGTCAGGCACTGGAAAATCTGAATCGCGAGCTCGCGGGTGGGTGAGATCACCAACGCCCCCACGCCGTCTTGTCGCCCCCACTTCTTACGCCAGAGCGCTTCGATGAGCGGAATGACGTACGCCAACGTCTTCCCCGATCCCGTCTTCGCCGCGCCGAGCACGTCTCTTCCGCACAACGCGTGCGGCAGCGTCGCGCGCTGAATGGCTGTCATCTCCTTAAACTTGCATTCTCTCAGCGCCGCCTTGGTCGCCTGACTGATCGGCAGATGCGCAAACTTTCGCACTCCCGTCAGCGACAGCGCGTCGTCTCGCTCGCTGCTCTTTCTCGGTTGCACCGCGAGCGGGTTCTCACCGCTCGCAGGTTTCGTCTCGGCGATGATCCCTTCCAACTCGGCGATCTCAGCGTCGATGCGCGCGCTCGCGCTGAGACGCTTCGTCGTCTTGACGTGCGCTTTCTTTTTCTTTCGACTCTCCTTCATCGTCCGACGACGACGCGACGCGCGATGACGGAGGGAGGCGCGGGGACCGGCGGCGGGCCGGTGGCGGCTGGCGGTTGCACTTTCTGTCGCGCCGCCGAGGAGTCGAGGCGAGACGACTTTCGAGGAGCGTTCGAGCAGTGACGCGCGCGAAAGGGGGTGAAACGATCATGAAGAAATTCGAAGCGACGCGACGCGCGCGTGATGTGCGATTACACGAGCGGGTCGTCGACTTGGAGCCTCTCGGGTAGACGGTGCTCCGTGGACGGAACGGAGAGCATCGAGTCGCCTTTGACGGTGACCTCGTGAAGAGAGCGTCGATAGCGGTAGCGCACGCGGAGATATTTGTCTTCTCCGGGACACGGGTCGCAAAAGCCGAGGAGATCGCTCATGGCGACGTTTTCGTAGAGATCGAGCGTGTCGTTGTCCACCATGAATTGAAGCGCGCGCCGCACGTCGACGTACGGAGGCGGAAGCTTCGTCGGATCTGTCGACGATGACGCGTCTTCGGATTCGGGTGGGGACCACGACTCGAAATTCGGTATGATTGGCCCGCCCTTGACGTTGTGAGGTCGAGGGTCGAAGCATCCGAACGCGGCGGATTCGATGACGAGACCGCCGCGCTCGCGAGCGTCACGCGCCTTCTTATCAGCCGTCGCGGCGATCACCTTGACCGCATCGTGCGCCGCTTGCATAGCGGTCAAAACATTCTTCTTGTTCTTCTCTCTCACCGCCAGTTGACGCTTGCGCGCGTACCGGTTAACGATCGGTCGAGCGACGAAGTAACGCAAAAGCGCGATTGCAATCGGCGGAAGCGTAAACGCCATGAGCGATTTACGCCAGGTCACCATCGGCGTCAAAAGAATCGGAATCACGAATCTTTGACCCTGTCTATTCATCCTAAACTTAAGCGTCAGCCCGCGAAGGCTAACGACGACGCTACAGCCGAGCGACGTGTCCTCGTCCACTTGTTTCGTCGCGCCGACGTCCAACTCCGCGCCCGTCGTGTTCAGCTTCCATCCCACGCGATATACCCGAGTCTCGTCGATCTGTCGAAGGAAGTGTCCACCCAAACCGCTCGCCGCGAGTCCGACGGTCAAGTCACACTTGACGGCGTTCTTACCGAACGCGTGCGTCGCCCCGGTCGACATCGATCCCACCGGTCCCACGTTCCACGTCAAGTGTCCTCTCGTCTGCGCGAAGAGCTGACGCTGCAGCATGAGTTGCAAACCCAAACCTTGCTGCGCGATGTAATTGTACGAAATCACCCCCGTCGTGTTCGTCGTCAACTGTCGCTGTATCGTCGCCGTGCACGCGCTCGTCTGGCCTGTTTGCGCGCTCACGTCGAGCGACGTCAACGGTGAAAACTGTCGACGCCATCCCAAGATGAAATTCCCGGCTCCTCTCCCCCCTCGCATCGTCCCTTGCGTCACCGCATACGCCGCGTCTTCATCGCTCAACGGTATCTCCATCGAATTCGACAGCGACACGCTCGTCAAATCCAAACCGGGATTATTCGTAAACGCCGCGCGTCTCGCCCGTATCCTCTCCTCGACAAAATGCGCCGCGCTGAATCCGAATATATACGTCCCATGAAAATTTAACCTCGCCTCCGCCGCCTCTTTCGCCTCCTTCGCCTTGGCGCGCTCGAATTCCACCCGCAACTCTTCCAGCGTCTTGTGTCGCGTCCCGAGCTCTCTCCCCGCGCGGACCCCCTCCATCCCGTACACGTCGTACGTCTTCCTTCGTTCACCGTCGCTCAGGATCTCATACGCCTCGCTCACCGACGCGAACTCCGCCTGCGCCGCTCGCCGCGCGTCCTCGACGCCGCGCTGCTTATCCGGATGTAACCGCGCCGCGAGTTTTCGATACGCGCGTTTGATGTCCTCATCGCTCGCGTCTCGACGCACGCCGAGCGCGGCGTAGAGATCGCGCGACGAGGAGGACGCGCCTTCATCGCCGTCCGCGCGCGACATGTCGCGTCGCCCTCTCGCGCGCGACGCGGTGACGATTCATGAATGATTTCATTCATTCATTCAAATCCTCGACCACCTCGTCGCGTCAGTCCGCGCCTCGCCGCGCCGCTCGTCGTCGCGCGACGCGCATGCCGCCGAAGAGGACGAAGACGCCCGATCGCGCGCGACGCGCCGGCGAGACGTCGACGCTTCGCGGTGACGTCACCGTCGCGGTGGACATCGGCGGCGGCTCGTTGAAACTCTGCGTCGCCGAGGACGGCGTCTCCAGCGCGCGCGTCGTCCCGAACGCGGCGGCGCGGGTCAAGAACGTCGATGGGAGGATGGTGATGCTTTACGGCGCGCGCGTCGGGGAGGCGCGGGACGTCAACGGCTTGGCGCTGCGGCGTCCCGTGGACCGCGGGTTCGTCGTGAACTGGGAGCTTCAACGAGAGATTTTAGACGATGCCTTTCGAAACGACCTGCGCGTGGACCCGAAGCGATGCGATGTCATCGTCACGGAACCCCCGTTTGCGCTTCCGAAGACGCGAGAGGGGTTGGACGCTATGCTGTTTGAACATTTTGGTTTTCGTCGTGCGGCGACGACGTCGAGCGCGTTGGCGACGAAGCGGTTCGCGGATCGCGTGGACGCGTACAAGCGAGACGCGGATGATTTGAGCGTCATCTCGAGGTCAGCGGTCGTCGTGGATTGTGGGTTTTCGTTCGCGCACGCGACGGCGATCGTGTCCGGGCGAGAGATGGCTCGCGGGATCAGACGGTTGAACCTCGGCGGCAAGGCGTTGACGAATTATCTCAAGGAGCTCGTGAGTTTCAGGCAGTGGAACATGATGGACGAGAGCGTTGTGATCGAAGACGTCAAGGAAAAAATGTGTTACGTCGCCGACGACGCGTTGGTCGAGTTGGAGAAGTGCAAGGCGAGACGCGGGGGGACGGTGCGCAAGGAGTACGTGCTTCCGGACGGGATTCACATCTTGCGAGGGTACGTGCGCGAGGACGACGCCGACGGAAAGAAACCGGACGGATCGGACGAGGACGACGAGGACGACGAGGACGACGAGGACGACGATGATTTCGGCGCGCGTGGACCGAAGAAGCGTAAACCGAAAAAGAAACTGTCCAAGAAGGTGAAAACACCGCGCGCCGACCAACCCGACCATCAATTTTTGACCCTCGTCAACGAACGCTTCATGGTGCCCGAGACGCTGTTTCATCCGAGCGATATCGGCGCGAGACAGTGCGGTGTGCCCGAACTCGTCGCGCAGGCGTTGGAGACGAAAGAATTACGGGAAGAAGAGCGCGCGCTGTGTTACATGGACGTCATCCTGACGGGTGGGTGCGCGTCGTTTCCAAACTTTGTCGAGCGATTCGAGCGCGAGTTGCGCCCGTTGGTTTCGGAGACGTACGCGGTGCGCGTTCGACGCGTCGAGTATCCGATCACGGCGGCGTGCGCGGGCTGCGTGGACATCGCGATGGATAGGCCGTGCTTTGAGGCGTGTTCGATCACCAAGGAGGAATATTTGGCGAACAAGGCGAAGATTCAAGAGGCGCACGCGAGTTTGGATTTCGCGCCCGAGACGCGCACCGGTCGTCTGCGCGAGTACGCGGCGCAGCCGTCGGACGTCTCGACGGAGCACATCGACAGCGAGTGCGCGCGATTGACGCCTAGTTTAGAGAAGGAAGTGATCCCCGCCGAGATTTAGTAGAGTTGTTTGATGTAAAATCACATCGTGTCTAGTCGTAGAATTGGCGTCTATTTTCCTCGCAAGCCCACCGTGTCTTGGCGATGGCCGCCGACGAAGCAGCAATCCGTACCGCAACATCCCGAAACCGCGGACCATTGCTGCGAGTGCGTGCAATCATCCCTCCACAGTTCGCTGTACACGCGAGCCTGGTCTTCCTTCTTGATGCCAACGATGTCCATCCACGCCTTGTTGTGTTTAAACTCGTTGGCGAATTGAAAGAGGTACGGCACGGCGACGGGGACGAAGAGGTTTCCTTTGAGCGAATCTCTAATCTCGCGGTCCATAGGGACATACAGGTCGGAATAGAAACGACCGCGCACGGTACCCGCCTCCCAGTGCGGCTTGGTGAGCCTCTCCTTGCGCTCAGCCTGCTTTTGAAGTAACTTGGACTTGGATTTGAGCTTGCTAAAGTCATCCGCGTCCTTCGCGTCCGTCACGTTGCCCTTCGCGCCCGTCACGTTGCCTTCGTTTCGAACGGGTTTTCCGTCGCGGCCGATGACCGTCGTCGACGAAGAGGGCGAATTGGACGACCCAGTGTTATCGCCAGCCGGTAAGTGTGCACCATTGAGAAAGGCGTCGATTAAGGCGTCGTCGTCGCTTTCGCCGGATGCCGAACGTTTGTTGCCGCCTCCGATGCCCTCCAAAACTTGATCGATTCCTACTTTCGAGCCACTGATGCTCTTCGCCTTGGTAGTATCCGCCACGAGATCGTCCAATTTATTATCCGTTTGCCGCAGACTCTTCAATAATCCTTTGAATTCGGCGTCGTCGAGCGCGAGGAGTTTTCGAAAAGCCTTGATTTCGTGCTTAACTGGAATGTCGTAACGACGCATCCACTTGTACGGAAGCGCGGGGATGATGCCCTTCTCCGCCATATCGTGCAATCTCTTCACGTTGGGCTTGAAATACTCCACCAAATCCGCGGTCGCTTGTCTATCATCCTTCGCCTTCGTCAACTGTGTCTGCACGTCAAACGCTATGGAGCCCAAGTTGGTGTCTTCCAACGCGCCCAATCCCGCAGTTTTGTACGGAGACGAATTCGGCGGTAACCCGAGGTAGGTTTCGACAGCCTTCGCCACCTCTATGGGGTTTTCTTCTATGTCGTCCGCGTACAAGACGAGTAGATTGGGGTACTCCTTAAGCCACACCTCCAAGTAGTCGGCGTACATGCTCCATCCTAAAAACGAGTGGAAATCCAAACATTCGCGCGTCAGCGTCGACGGTTCGCTCCCGTCCGTCTCCTTCAAACACTGCGACAAGAACTCCTTCATCTTTCCGACGCTTCGACTCCAGGTGAAACCATTCTCCTTCAACGCGCACGCGCTCAGACCCGCGGCGTCCAACGGCGTCCCGCTCGGATGATTTTCCTCCACGTAACGCGCCATCGTGCGACCGATGGGATCTCTCAGCACCACGATCGGGCGCAAGTGCGGCATCATCTTTTTCATCGTCGACGCGCAGCACGCGCAGTGAAAGTACGTGTCGCTCCAATCGCCGCTCACGACGTCCCCGGACTTTCTTTGAAACGCGTCGCCGTCGCGTTTCGCCTTCATCGTCTCGCTCGGATCGTACGGGCTCCACTTCGCCCCGTGGCCCGCTTGCACAGCCGAAAAGTATGCTTTGAGCAATAATTTCGGTGGATCACACATCTGCGTCCCTTGCGTCGCGCCGTACACCGGGTTGAAGAAGTGCATCGTCTTTTGTCCCTCCGTCAGCATGTCGTGCTGCGACATCAAAGCCTTCAACTGCCTCGTGCCCCCGATATGACTCCCGATCACCGCGAACGCCGGCAGGCACGACTCACTCCCCGTCAGCTCCTCGTTCTTATGACACGTCATCGGCCCCGTGTGTCCTATCGCCGCCGCGCGTCGCGCTCGGCTCACGTGCTCAAACTTCCAAATTGGGTGTTCGACGAACAACGACCCGCACCAAAACACCAGCGCGCACGCCGCGATGGCCACGATCCCGGGAACGAGATGTAACATCGGCGATCGCGTTCCATCGCGCGCCCGTCGAGCCGACGCCATCACTTCGCCGACGAGCGCGCCGGGCGCTCGGCCAACACCATCGTTCCGATCCCCACCGTCACTCGTCACCGACGGCGCCGCCGCGCGCGCGGACGTGCTCGGAACGAGATTCGTTCGTTCTGACGCGCGTTCCGACGCGTCCGCGCGCGCCTGCACCGCCTCGCGCGCCCGCGCGGCGACGCGGGCCGCTTTCGACCACATCGTCGGCGGTCGGCGAATGACGCCGGGCGCGACGTGGGGCCTGGGAGTCCCCACCGTGACGAGTCATAAACCTAGAAGGAAGAATGCATGTCTCTTACAAACACGCGCGCGAAGCTATGGACGCTCGGCCAACGTCTCCATGACGCGAGGAATGAGCGGAAGGGCTATTCCGAGCCATTGTTTGGCGGCGGAGGGGGCGCCCGGGAGATTGAGCACGAGGGCGCCGGATCGCGCGACGCCCGCGAGGGCGCGAGAGAGCGCGGCGCGAGGCTCGGCGAGCGACGTCGCGGCGCGAATCGCCTCCGGTATGCCCGGTATCTGGCGTGCGAGCACGCGCGAGGTCGCCTCCGGCGTGACATCGCGCGGTGCGCACCCCGTGCCGCCGGTGGTGAAGACGAGATCGCATCGAGAGGTGAGGTCGGCGAGGGCGGTTTCGATGGCGTCGACGTCGTCCGCCGCCGTCGCCGAAGCCACGTCGACGACGGTGAACGACCCAGAGACCGCGGCGTACTCTCGCGTCGCGGCGATCACCGACGGTCCACTCAAATCTTCGTACTCCCCGGCCGACGCGCGATCCGAACACGTGAGCACGCCCAATCGAACGCGCGCGACGTTCCCCGGTCGGCGCGCGCACGCCTCGTCGCCTCCGCGCGCGTTCGCCAACAGCGCGTCCGCCGGTTCACAGCACACCTCGCTCGCCGTCACGGACGCATCGATCGGCGTCAGTCCACCTCCAGTGAACGCTCCACCGCCCCCGCTCGCCGTCGCTCGATCCATGTCCAATTCGTCGTGTCTCGCGTGTCCGTCTCGATTCTCCTCAAACGCCCGCAACTGCGCCTCCGTCGCCCTCTTCTGGTGCTTCTTCTTCCACTCCCCGTACGGCTCCCCGTACACGTACTCGCACGCCTCGTCGTACGTCATCGGATACCCGACCTTTTGCGCGCCCAGGAGCGTCCACTTGGCGCAACAGTTTCGACAAAAACCAGCCAGGTTCATCATGTCGATGTTTTGGACGTCCGCGCGCGCGCCGAGGTGCGCGAGGAGCGAACGGAACGCGTGCGCCTCGATCTGCGTTTGTAACGACGTCATGGCGCGACGCGCGTCGGGACGCGCGGCGAGACGACGCGCGCGGTGTGTGGACATTGCGTGACAATTACATTGCTTTACTTTTTGCTTTTTGGTGCGGCGAGGACGCGGGAACGCCGCGCGACGTTCGACGCGACGTGACGCGACGATTCGTCCATGATTGGTGACTCGTGAATCACGGGTGAAACGACGCCGCGAGCGTCCCGTCGCCGACGAAGGCGGGACCGAGCGCGGCGAGGGCGAGGGGAAGCACGAAGACGGCGTGCGCGAAACTCGTCGTCAGCGTCACGGTGACGAAGGCGGCGAATTTGGAGAAGAAGAGAATGGTGCATCCGAAGAGACACGAGGCGGCGGCGACGCTGGAAAACCATCCGGCGGTGACGGCGCCGCCGACGGTGCGCACCGACGCCAAGGCGCGCTCGTCTCTCGTCATGAACTTTTCTCTGGTGGAGACGTAGGCGACGGCGACGTGACTGATGTAGTCGACGCTGAGACCGACGATGACTTGCACGCACACGGCTTCGATGATGCCGAGACGCCAGCCCTGAAGCGTCATGAAGGCGACGAAGTAGACGACGACGGAAGCGATGCAAAACGTCGCCATCGCGGCGACGCGCGGTGACCACGTGCACGCGAACAGAACGATGAACGATAACGCGAGAGAGTAGACGACGGTGAGCGCGGCGACTGATTTTAACTCGGTCACCGTGTCGGTGACGACCCACGTATCGCTGGATTGAAACGCACCTCGCGTCTCGGCAGGGGCGCTTGGATCTCGAATCTTTTCACGCAACCACGCGTCCCAAAATTCGTGTTCGCGCTCGACGTTCGCCGTCGATGACAGTCGCCGGGTGACGGTTTTGATCGTCACCGCGCTGAACGCGGTGCACAGCGCGTCGTTCGGTCGAAGTCGGTCGCATTCCTCGCGAGAGGAAAGAAAGCGTAAGATGGCGTACGGATTGATGTGAGAGACGAAGGTGCGAACGGCGTCTTGGAACGCGTCTCTCGCGATGGGTAACCCGTCGGCGTGCGCGTTCGCCATGCCTCCGTTTCTGAGCCACTCGTGTAAATCGTGCATCCAACAATTCACCATGGTGGGGGATAACACGCGATGGGACATGGCGTCGGATTTGAGTTCGTCGCAAAAGTTCAAGAGCCATCGCTGCGAGCTCGGATCGGAAAAATCGTACGAGGCGTTCGGCGTCGATACCCACGACGGTGTCCCGGCCGACGCCAACTTTGGATCGTCGTCCGCGCGCGTGTTCAAGGCGTCCAGACCGAACGTGAATTGCACCATGACGCTCTCTTCGTATTGGGACGACGCGAACCCGTCTGCGGCGACGCTGTAGCGATGAATGACGTGATCCTTCGGCCACAGCGATAACGATTCGTCTCCCGTTCGTTTGGTTATGTTTCGACCGATGAACGTGGCGACGGCGAGATTGATGACGGTCAGCGCCAAAATCGTCCATTTCCATCGACAGAGTCGCGCGAAGAGATCTTTCAACGCATCTCGGCGTCTCGACGCGCGTGCCGCGGGCGAGAGCGGCGTCGGGGACGTCGATCCGGACGTCGATCCGGACGAATCCGACGCCGCCATCAGAGGTCTGTGTTCATTCGTGAAATCCGGGAACGACGTCCGACCGATCGGTGTCGATAATCCTCGACGATGAATGATGCGCTCCATCGTCGGGAATTCTGCGAGGTCGATAGTCGCGCGGCGTTGCGCGGAACCGCGCCGAAACGACGCCGTCGCGCGAGAGACGTCTTCCATCTCATGAAAATGAACGACACGATTGCGAGAGACCGCGACGTGCTTCCACTTTTCGTTCAAAATGATGCATGCGCTCGTGACGACGACGCTGACGCCGAGAAGGAAGAGAATGTGCGACATCATGTACATCCCAAACAGCCGAATCGGAGGGATGGCGCTGGGAATGTTGCTCGCGAACGCCGCCGCCGTCGTCGCCGAAGTGATGCCCATGGTGAACCCCGAGCGCGACAGCGTCCATCGCAGACGGTCTTCGAGCGTGTCGCTCAAACGCTCTCTCGACGGCACTTCTTTCTCACTGTGCGTCCAGTGGTCGTGAATGACGAAGACATCGTCGGCGCCGATGCCGATGGAGAGAAACAATCCCGCGAGGTGAAGCGTACCGAACCAACGCCGTCCATATATACAGAAATACGTCGCGTGCGTGAAGATGGCGGCGCCGGCGATGCTCAGCGCTCCTCCGATGCCGATGATGATCGAGCGCGTCTTGATGGTGATGAGTGCGATCGTCACGCACATCGCCGCGACGGCGAAATTACAATCTCTGCGCAATTCGTCGTCGATGATGCTCGAGTACGCCCGAGCGTGGCTCCACGTCACGCTCACGCCCTGGAGTTTCGACGACACGTCGTCGTTAAAACCCTCGACGACGTGATGCGCGACGTCCTTCACCCAGGACACCGAGTCTGAATCGTCGACGAGTCGAAAGATGAGCCGCACGCTCTTCGGCGCGTCGAGACGATCGTCGACGGACAAAAATCCGTCGTTTAATAAAATTTCAAACGGCGCCCCGAACGCTTCGATTTGCGTCCACGACTGCGACCAACGAAGCGCGGCGGCGACGCCGTCGAGAAAATCTTCGACGGTTCGTTCGTCGATGTCGAGACACGACGAGACGCTGAATCGTTTCTTTATGTTCGCCACGGCGAGGGTCTCCTCGATCGTCGGATCGACGCGCGTCATGAAATCGCACATACCGATTTTATATTCTCCTATCATGCACCTGGCGTCTCGCACGACGTCGTGGACACACGGTGCGAGGTGACACGCGCGTACGTCGCGACACATGTCCGCGTGCGACGCGTTCACGCTCTCGCGAGTGAACGGCGAGTACGCGCATCGATCTCGAATAAACGCCAATCTCGCCGCGACTTCCGCCTCTGAACCCTCCCCGAGAGTCTGAAATCCCTCCAATACATCCAATAAACCGATCAACTCGTACACGAAGCCGATGTTGAGCGCGCTGAACGTTGACGCGCAGCTCCCTTCGTCGCCTCCGCGTCGACGACAAACCGTGTTGTATCCCGCCGCGTTCTCGATCGAGTGTTCGATCACGCACGCGCGTCGAAACAGGTCCACCACCTCACCCACCGTTCGCGACGCCGTCTGCGAGACGATGACGTGAAACTCACCGAGCCCGCGTCCACCGTCGACGCCCGATTTCGGTCGCAAACCCAAGAGCATGGCGTCGAGCGCGCTCGACAGACGACGCGTCGGCGGTAATCCCGCGTACGGAGGCGGCGGCGGTGGACTCGGCGGCGACGGCGGCGACGGCGGCATCGACGGTTTTTCCATCGTCTGGGACGCGCTCGACGCGTTCGCGCTCGAATACACCTCCAGGAGCCGTCTCCGCGTCTCTCGCGAATCCAGAGGCGTTTTTGAACTTTGCCGCGCCGCGACGAGCACCGCCGCGGCTCTCTTCGCGCGAATCGTCCCTCGCGCGCGATACGCCTTGAAGGACGTGTCGAGCGATATCGCATCGGGCGTCTGCGATATCGCGCGCGCCGCGAGGCCGACCAGACAGATCAGAACGACCAGGGTCAGCGCGGGCGCCCTGACCAAGGCGCCCACGAAAATATTTGAAAAGAGCGACGCGTACCGCGCGCGCGCGCGCGCGATGGACATGACAGACGCGCGCCAAATCTGGATCAATATTTACCGCCTCGAATGCGCGGTGGCGGACGCGCGATGGCGCGCGCGGTGGGATGCGGTGCGCGCGAGAGTCGGAGTCGCGCGAAACGACGCGACGCGAGCGCCGAGCGAGTGCGTGTTACAATTTAAATTTTAGAGATGAACGCGGCGACTTCCGCCTTCAACGCCGGTATCACGGGATCTGAGCCCACGTACGCGTCGAAGAGAGCGCGGCTCAACGTGGCGTCGTCGATGACGCTGACGATTTTCCCCTTCACGGACGTCGTGAGCTCGCCTCGGGAAGACGCGGAGAAATCCAAAGACGTCCCCTTCTTGAAGCTCACGCCGTCGAAGATCGCCTCAAACGCCTTCAACGGCTCGGAACCAGCGCTCATCTTCGGTCGAATGCGCTCGGCGAGCGCCTCGACAATCTTATCGCCGCCGACGTCTCGCGCGAAGACCAATCGAACGCTTCGCTCGCATCGCGCCGACGCCTCGAACGCGTCGGCTCCCATCGTCTCGTCCGCCTTCATCCCTCGCATCGCCCCCGCGTCGATGTAAAACCCACACGCGTACACCTTCACCCCCAAGCCCGCGATTCGCTTCACCCGCACGCCGAGACCCGCCAACGCGAGCGCCGCGCTCCCCGGCGTCATCTCCGCCGGCACGCGCAACCCAGTCTTCGGTTCCGTCACCATCGCCGTCGCCCCATCGCTCGCCGACGCCGAATCATTCACCATCGACGCCGACGCGCTCGCCAGCGCGCGACGCGCGCGACGCGCGCGACGGCGGTCGCGCGCGGCGTCGACGTCGACATCTCCCGCCACCGGTCGTCTCGTCCACATCGACGCCGCCGACGACGCCGACGACGGCGCGCGCGCGTTCGAGGAGGACATATCGACCGAGAGCGCGGATTCGCGCGGACTCGCGCGGACGCGCGGACGGAGACGAGGCGACGCGCGCGAGAGACTCTCGCGAGTCGACCAACCGTCGGCGCGGTGGATGCGAGATATGGTGTACCCACTCGTGACCGGTCATGACTCGAGTCGTAGCCCACCGATCACGACCCGTCACCGAGTCCCCACCGCACGCGCGGCCGGCGCGGGCGTCCCGCGCGCGACACCTCCCGCGTCCGCCTCTTCGCGACGCGCACACGCACCGCGACACACACGATGGGACACAACGACGTTTGGGCCTCTCACCCGGCCAACTACGGCAAGGGATCTCGCCGATGGTGCGCGCGCGCGACGCGATGAAGAGACGCGATGACGGGACGCGATGGGATCGCGCCCCGCCCCGGGATGGGGGCCGGGAGCCGATCGCGCGGGCGCCACGGCGCGCGCGATCGTCGCGAGGGACGGTGGACGCGATGAAACGAACGCGGGAAATCGGTCGCGTCGGTGGGGAGCGCGCGGGGGGTGGAGGACGCCGTGCGAGGGGCGTGGGTGGATGCGCGCGCGATGGGTGATGGGAAGACCTAGGGCTTTGACGCGAAGGAGACGAGAGACTGACCTCGAGGGATTTTTTGTCGTGTCTACAGCCGCGTGTGTGAAAACCAGTGGGCGATCATCCGCAAGTACAACTTGAACATCTGCCGTCAGTGCTTCCGGGAGTACGCTAAGGACATCGGCTTCGTGGTGCGTCGGCGAGACTCGAGGCGAGCGCGCGCGCGAAGACGAGACGCGAGACGCCGAAGGCGACGCGTGGACGTCGATGATGCGTCGAGTGCGCGTAGAAAGCAGAGACTGACCGAACGATCATCTTTTTTTGACGATGCGCAGAAGCACCAGTAAGCGCTACGCACCATGTGTGAGCGTGAGTGAGCGCCGCGCACGAGTGGAGCGAAAGTATAGCTAGCGAAAACGTAGACGAGGGTTGTTATGTGATTGAACGACCAGATCATCATCATTGCATCGGTCCCACGCGCTAATCTATTTATTTAAATCCTAGTTTTTTTCCCGATCGCGTGTGTCGCGGCGACGGGTCGCGAAGGAGCTTTTGTCGTTTCTCCACGTCTGACGCGACGCGTTTGAGAATGCTCAGGCGTTTGAGCTTCTTCGGCGGGCCCATCGCGATGTCTTCTTCCTTGACTTCCTCCTTCGCCTGCGGTTCCTCCTCTTCCTCTTCCTCTTCCTCATCTTCATTTTCGTCATCTTCCATCTCCTCGTCGGAGACGTCCATGGCGGGTTCTCCGTCGTCGTCGTCCTCCTCGCTCACCGCGGCTATCGGCTGCGGCACCGCTGGCGCGAGCAGACGCGGCGGTGGGGCTGCGCCGTCGGCGCGCATGAAACCGAAGTCATCGATGGTTTCACGACTCTTGCGAAGCTCTTCCTCCGTCTCTTCGTCGTCGACGATGGCGCCCGTGCGCGAGAGGAGAACGTCCACCATGAACGTCCCGCGATACAGCCGTTCGAGGCGGGATCGGTGACGCTCCGTGTACGCCCGACACGCGTGCATGATGTCCTCGATGCCTTCCAGTTTGCTCAACTCTTCCATGGAGTGCGTTCGGAATATCGCGGCGAGGACGTGCTGCGCCACGTGACACGTGCGTCCGTTGGTGTTCCACTCGCGAACGCACTTGAGCATGCGCGTGAGGCTTTCATCGCGCAGAGGCGTGACGCACTGTCGAAGTCTCGCATCGCCGTGCTCGTAATCTTCCTCGAGCATCCTCGTGAGCACGCGCAACAACGCGCCGGGTCGTTCGAGCGACAGAGCTAATTCGATCGCCTTGGCGACTTCGCCCGAACGTTCGGCGTTGAAGAAGGCTTGCTCGCGCTCCACCGCGAGGGCGTGTTTTTGCGCCGTCTCCGCGGTGGATACTGACGTGGAGTCTTGCCACAGCGACATGGACGCGTCTGTGCCGCCCGTGGCGACCCAATCACCGTCGCTCGCGACGGCGAGCGCCCACGCCTTGTCCTCGTGCGCGTCCACCGAGACGACGCGCGCGCCGGCGGTGACGTTCCACAGGTTGAGCAAACCGTCCCCGCCGGTGGTGAGCAACTGCGTGCCTCGAGAGAGAAAGTTGATGCTCAACACGGACGCTGTGTGACCCTCGAGCGTGCGAAGACACGCGCCGTTCAAGTCGCTTCCCGCGCGATCGTCGACGCTCCAAATCTTCACCGTCTTGTCGCCGCCGGCGGTGGCGAGGACGCGATCCGACGGCGAAAACGCGCACGCCCACACTCCGCGTCGATGCCCTCGAAGTGTGGCAAGGGGCACTAAATCTGGCATTTTCCAAATCTTAGCCGTCTTATCGCTCGAACACGTGGCCACCATGCGAAGGTGAGGAGCGACGGCGACACCGTTGAGCGACTTGTCGTGCGCCACCGTCGCCGCCGTCGCATTCATCTCGCCGTCGTCGCTCTCGCGCGCACCTTCGACGTCCCATACGCGCAACACGCGATCGGAACCACCGGATACTGCAAATCGCAAGCCTTTGGACGACTTCGGTGGAAACGCGACCGCGGCGACGGCGCCGACGTGGCCTTCACCGACGGCGACGCACGAACGCGAGGCGGCGTCCCACAATCGCACGGCGTGGTCCTTGGCGCCCGTGATGATGAGCGCCGTCCCATCGGACGCGAGCGCGGCATCGACGCAGAGCACGACCGCGCTGTGTCCGCTCAGGGAACCGACGCACGACATCGTGGACGGATCGAACATGCGCACCGTGGGTGAATTGGTCACGACGGCCATCTCGCGCGGCATTCTCGCCAGAGTCCTCGTCTCGTCCGGGTCCTCGTCGTCGCCTTCGACGTTCATCGCCGCCTCTTCGCTCGCGTTCGGGACGAAGGACAGACCGATGATTTCGTCCGTGTTGGCGACGATTTCGTTTTCAATCTCGAACGCACCCGTCTCCGCGTTGACGACGTACGTCAAGATGCGCGCGTCGCCGCTGACGCCGATGATTCCGTCGCCCGAGTGCGTGAGCGCGCACTTGGTGAACGTGCTCGCCGCGGCTTCGAACTCATCTTCCTCGTCATCTCCGCCCTTTGTGAGCGTCTTCTCAGCGACCAACGGCGCGGACTCGAGGGCGTGTTTCGCCGTGCCCTCTCGCCATACGCGAACGCGTCCAGAATCGCCGACGACGGCGAAAATCACGCCGGCGGAATTCGGCGGCGGTTTCACCTTTCCATCGCGCACGATGGCGGACGACGCGCGTAAAATGACGCAATCCTCGATCGTTTCGTGCACCGCGGTCGTGCTCCTCGGCGTGAGCGTGTCTAAATCGTACGCGCGAACCACTTTATCTCGTCCAGCGGTGAGAAGCGTGTTGGACTCGGCGTCGACGCGAATCGCCGTCACCGCGCTCACGTGCGCATCCTCGATGAATTTCACGCACCCATCCGCGGCGACACCCTTCTTCCCCTTCTTCCCGCTCCCGCTCTCCGCACCGACCAACGACCACATCGCCACCGAGCCGTCCTCCCCCGCGGTGAACGCGCGCGCCGCCCTGGGATTCGGATGAAACGCCGTCGCCGTCACCGCGCCTCCGTGTCTCCCTCGAAACGCGTGCGTGCAGTACCCGCGCTCGATATCCCACACCCGCGCCGATCTATCCGCGCTCCCCGTGCACAACAGCGTCCCCGTGGCGTCCACGCACATGTCCAACACCGGCGACGACTTGTGCGGCGACCACGCCTTGACGCGTCTCGTCGTCGTCGTCCCGTCCCCCCTCTCCACGACATCCAGCCGCACCACGCGTCCACTCCTCGACGCACAAAACACCCTCCTCGCCTCTTCATCCATCGCGATCGCCGTCATCGCCTCTCCATCTCCGTCGTCCCGCGCGAGCTCCCTCGACCGACTCGTCGTCGCCGCCGCGCCTCTCGTCGTCTCTCGTCTCGCCAACGCGCACCCACCCTCGCTCGTCGCGCACGCGTACGTCACGAATTCAGTCACCGTCTCCGACGACGTCCGACCTCCTTTCGAGCGTCTCTTCCCATCGCGCGCGTCACCACCACCGTCCGCACGCGCGTCCCCGCCGCCGCCCGTCGTCGTCGTCCCGTGCCCCAATCTCGCGACGCTCGCCCCCGACGCGATCGCCATCGGCGCCCCTCTCCCGACGTAAAACGCTCGCATCTCTCGACATCGCGCGTACGACGAGCGATCGCTCCGCGCCGTCGCCATCGTCCACCGACGCGCGGTCGAACGAGTGAATGAATGAGCGACGCGTCGAATGCATCCGTGGCGGGTGTCCCTACGCACGACGAGTCCTGACCCGTGAGAGTGGTCCGAGTACCCTCCTTCGAGGGTCACGACTCAAGATACAGTGACCGACTCGACCGACTCGACCGACCGACTCGACGCGATCGATCGATTCGAGCGATTCGAGCGATGGATTTTATGATGCGCGCGCGTCCCCTACTCGCGATCGGTAAACCTCCATCAATTGTCATCACTCGTCATCACGCGCTCGCACTCAGGGAGGGTTTCACCCTGGATGATGGTGTTTCTCACCCGTCGTCTATGAGACTGAGGGATCGATCGGACACGCGGAAAATCACGCGCGCAGGCTCAGGATGAGGTCACGAGAGAGAATTGATTGACGAATGCGTTGCATTGAATGAATCCAATCGATCGTCGACACACGGCGACGCGTGGACAAACGACCGCTCGACGATCGATCGATCGATCGATACGACGACCGTCGACGACGACGCGCGACGCGCGCGCGTGACTCGCGCGACGTCGTGGACGGAACGACGGACGTGTGGACATTTTGAACGTTGAGCCCGCGCGCATCGCATTCGCGACATTCATTCATTCGCGTCGTCGTGCGCGCGGTGGAGGTGTGCGCGACCGATGATGACGTCGAGACCGCGAGGGATGACGACGGTGACGTCGAGAGCGCGCGTCGCGCGAGGGACGAGGACGAGGACGACGCGCGGTGGGACGAGGATGCGTGGTGGAGGCATGATGATCGAACGATCGGGACCGAAGGGGAGAGGCGTCGTCGTGTCGTTCGGAGGGACGCGCGACGCGCGGTGTGGGGCGGGAACGATGCGGGAGGTGCGCGTGACGCGTGAGGCGCGCGCGCGCGCGATCGCGGGGCGAGGCGCGACGGCGGGGCGGGCGAAGATCGCGGGTGGGCGGGCGAGGACGATCGTCGGCGGCGCGTCGTCGTATTGGAGCGACGAGGCGATGAACGCCGAGACGGAGACGGTGACG
>MDTE01058250.1_pt1 | contig 20884 bp, 17 predicted proteins | sample 811231 | NCBI WGS metagenome assembly MDTE01 (sample SAMN05326651, study PRJNA326480) | marine metagenome | isolation source: seawater | place: Indian Ocean: Red Sea | collected 2010
AATATACTCGTAAGTTACTCGTAAGTATATTACAAAATTTTTTAGTTTAGTGCAAATAAAAAGCCCCTATACACAGGGGCTTTTTATGAATGTGGTGAAATAATTTTGAAGATTAAACAGGTGCTCCCAGCCAGATTCCAATGCAAAATAGAACTCCTGTAATAAAGTGCATATTGATCGTACCGGCATTTGCAGGTTGCAACAGGCGGTCATCATAGTATCTATAAAGTATTTGGATTGCTCTCACACCAAAATAAGATGCCACAAGTGCGATCATGGTCAGCATGGGAAAAGTTCCATTCAAAGCCATGACCACGATACTGATAAAGGCACCTGCTACCAACAAGACATAACCAATCCTAGCCTTTTCAGGGCCGAAGACAACAATCAAGGTATTCTTCCCTGTAGCTTTATCACCATCATGATCCGGAAATTCGTTTACATATACGATCGCAGCTACCAGAAGACCAATAGGAATTCCAGCTAGGAATGCGTCCGGCAATAATTTTCCTGTTTGTATAAGAGCACTGCCTGCAACCATTAGTGGGCCAAAATTGAGTCCAATAAGTAATTCACCTAATCCTTTCCTAGATGCAAAACGAAAAGGTGGGGCTGTATAGAATAAACCGGACAGAAAACCAATCAAACCCAACCACAAAACTGGTATCCCTGCTTTTTGTATAAGTGGAATACCTACAACCGCACTCAGTACAAAGGACACAATAGCCACTGTTAGCATTCCTTTTGCTGTAATGAGGCCCATTTGAATACTGCGGCTGCCACCTGAGAATGGAACCATATAATTATAATTTGCTTCATCTGTACCACTGGTGTGATCAAAATAATCGTTGGCCGTATTGGTTCCAATATGCAAAAGAGATCCACCCAACAGAGTTAAACCCAACCAACCCCAATCCACAGGAAATCCAGCCAGTTTTGCTACAGCCGCACCAACAAAAATGGGGACAAATGTAGCAGTTAAAAAGGGTAAACGCATAATTACCAACCAGGTAAAGATCTTAGTCATCAGACTGATCTTTGGCCGGACTTCGTCCGCGGTCTTATTTTGCAATGGTGTGGTTACACCGCAATAGCCAATATGCACGCCATCTTTTCCTTTTGTGGGTGTAATTTTGATATGGCAAGGTAATTCACTACCGTCCTTGTGCAAAAATACCGTATTGCCTTCCCAAGCGCCATTTTTTACTGCTTCAGCCAGCCAGCCCACAACGTGGCCCAATACAACCTGTCCATTGCTGAAATCACTCACTCTCATTTTAGCGATCACTTCTTCTTGAGTATATCCAAAAAGACTCTCTGCACCATCGCTAAATGTCTCCACTTTTCCATCAAGATCACATGTGATTATACTTTTTACTTGCTCGCTCATAATATAATAATCCTTATATAATTAAATTCTAGTGAAGAATTTACAGAATAATAATGCTAAGAGAATAACTATAATATAACAGAATAAAAAATGGGGCGACTTGGGGCAGCATCTAATCCCCAATTGGGGATTTGGATTTGAAGAAATCCAAGTCCATCTTGAATAGAGTCTGGAATATAAAGTAATTCGGAAATTGTTTTCCCATATTCAAAAAATCGATGATGATTTCCTAACTTTCCAACATCATTGGCTCTATCAATTGAAGGCACATCCACCAATACATGTTGGATCCCTTTTTTTGATATAAAATCAATCGCATCATTTGTCAAAAAAGGGGCTGGGTTTTCATCATAATTTCGACTCAATTTTTCATCCGTGTTTGGCAACGTACGAAGAATGAGTGCTTCAATATCCTCATGAAGATTATTACGAATTGACTCGGATGAAATCACTAATTCATTTTCACAATCTACATGATATGATTCATTCGTTTCAGATTTTAAAACTGGTTCAATTGAAATAATTTGAGAAAATAGAAATCCTCTCGGACAAACATCAGATATTCTCAATCCTGAATTGTTGATATGACCTTCGCACTCGGTGTGTGTGCCGGAACAATGAATATCAACTCTGGCTACCGGAACATTACAACTCCCACCCTTATTTACATCTCCAATAAAATCAACGGATAAAACCGGTTTTATATCTGGAGACTTTGCACCATAAAAAGACGGATTTTTTCCATCAAAATTATTTGGAATTGACAAATCAATCCCTCGGTCAGAATCTAGTGTGTAATCCTGACCTTTATAATGAACGCTAAAAATCAAATCAGTTGGAATTGTCCTTGATCAATTTTTCTATTTCACCAGCTTCCGGAAATCGATCTAAGGCTTTTTTGGAAAAAATGAGATTTCCATCCAGTGTCACTTCATAAACACCGCCACCACTTGAAATGAGTTTTGTGTCAATTCCCGGGAATTTTGATTTGAGTTCTTCTTCCAGACCGGAAGCTCTTGGCAGGTAGTTTCACATGGCGCAATATTCAATAGAAACTTTCATGTTATTCTCCAATTAAAACTTCATTAAATGCTTTCACAACATCTTCAGGATGTGTATTCAAATTTACGTCTTGAAATATTCGAATAAGTATCCCATCTTCATCAATTAAAAATGTTTTTCTCGAAGGGAAAAGAAATTTATTAACTCCATATTTTTTCCCAACCACTTTTTCTGAATCTGAAAGAAAATTAAATGGGATTCTATATTTTTCTCGAAAGGATTTCAGTGATTCTTTTGAATCATAACTAATCCCCAAAACAACGATATTTAATTCTTCATACTTTTGAGATTCATCCCGGAATCCGCATGCTTGTTTCACTCATCCTGGTGTGTCTGCTTTTGGGAAAAAATAAACCACAAGTTTCTTCCCTTTATACTCCTCCAGTGAATGGGTTTTCCCATCTTGGTCTTCTAATGAAAAGTGGGGAGCAGGTTTTCCAATCTCTGGAAATTTTTCGAATAAAGGTGCCATGATTAGTCCTGCAAGAATGAAGTTTGTCATAAAATGAGATCAATTACAGCCACATAATGACTGGCACATCCACCCAGAACAAACAGATGCCAGATAGCATGGCTATAGGGCAATCTTTCCCAAAGATAAAAAATAATTCCTGTCATGTAAAAGCCGCCACCGATGACAATAAAGAGTAATGAAAATTCAGGAATTTTCTCCAACATTTCTTTTATGGCAATAATGCATAACCAACCCATAGCTACATACAAAATCACAAATGGTTTAACGACTTTATCTCGATAAAAAAGTTTGAGCGTAATGCCACCGATCGCAAGTAGCCAAACTGCAATTAAAATAGACCAACCCCAAACGCCTCGCATACTGACTAAACAAAACGGTGCATAAGATCCTGCAATAAGCAAAAATATCGCAGACTGATCAATCGTTTGAAATATCCGTTTCAATCTTGGGTGTCGAATTGAATGATATATTGTGGAGGCGAGAAAAACAACCAACATGGTAGATCCAAAAATGCCAAAACTGACCTGTTCCCAAATGGTCCCTTTCATAATGGCGAAATACAATAAAAAACCGAGACCAATAGAACTGGCAATCACGCCAAATCCGTGAGTGATTGTGTTGGCAATCTCTTCCTTATCCCAAGGTAAATGATAATTTGTTTTCATAATAAAGGTCGTTAAACTAATCAGGTCGTCAAGAGAATGGTATTAAATTTTAAGCGATGAATCCATCTAAAATACAAACTGTGGCAAAACGCGTCATCGAAATCGAGGCAGAAGCTGTCTCTCACATAGGTGATCGAATCGATGCCAATTTTGAATCAGCAGTTCAAACTATTTTACAATGCACAGGACGCCTAATTGTTTCCGGAATGGGTAAATCAGGGCTCATTTCTCAAAAAATTGCTTCTACCATGGCATCCACTGGAACCCCTTCCCACTTTGTCCATCCTGGCGAAGCAACACATGGCGATCTAGGTATGATTACGAAAGAAGATGTTGTCCTAATTGTTTCAAATAGTGGCGAAACCATGGAATTGATCCAAATTTTGCCAGCGCTTCAGAAAAAAGGTGTCACTATTATTGGACTCATAGGACGGCAAGATTCCACGTTATCTGAACAATCTGACATTTATTTAGACACATCCGTTGAAAAAGAAGCATGTACCTTAGACTTAGCACCCACAGCCAGCACAACCGCCACATTGGCCATGGGTGATGCATTGGCAGTATCCTTGCTGGAACTTCGCGGATTTAATAAAGAAGATTTTGCCGAATTACACCCCGGCGGTATGTTGGGCAAACGACTCTTATTAACGTTGGATCAATTAACCCATACAGGTGATACAATTCCCTTTGTGAATCAATCTGCCAGCATTAAGGAAGCACTTTTGGTCATATCTGAAAAAGGATTGGGCATGACAGGCGTCTTAAATGACGATGGTGAAATGGTTGGCATTATCACGGATGGTGACATTCGCCGTGGATTGGAAAACAGCGGAAATGATCTTTTTGATCAAACTGCAAAATTAATCATGTCAGAAAACCCAAAATGGGTCACATCGGATACGCTTGCTCTATCCGCATTAGAACTCATGGAAAAACATGCCATCACCAGTTTATTTGTTTATTCTGACCCATCGTTAAAAAAACCGGACGGGATAGTCCACATTCACGATATTTTAAAAACAGGGGTTCAATAGTTTCTAAAGTGTTCTAGTTAAAAACGTAAATACATTAACACCTGAACATCTTTAAAACCTGATGGTAATTTGCATTTCCGACTTTACCCAATTATAACTCAAATCCAATTTTTTAGGTTGCTTCAAATAAACCTGAGAAAATCCTATCCCAAACGCCGTTCCAAGACTGGCACCAAAAACAACATCACTTAAATAATGTTTATTATCCTGGATTCGGTTCATGGCTGTGATGGTGGCTAAACAATACGCAGGTGCGCCCAATTTCCATCCAAATGATTCTTTAAATATGGTCGCTGTTGCAAAACTGTGAGATGTATGCCCCGACGGAAAAGAACGATGGTTTGCACCATTAGGCCGTTCTCTGCCTACAACTTCTTTTAAAATAACTGTTGTTAATCCATTGGCACTAAGAGTAGCAAATGCATATTCAAATTTGTTTAACGAATTGGTTTTATATGCCGAAATTCCTGAAACAGTCAAAGCAATAATCCCGGAATACAAATTTCCATAATGGTCTCCAAAACGATTCACAGATTCCGGGAGCGGCTGCTTTTCCAAAAACCAATCCTGCACATCGCTATCAAACTGATAAGCAATCGCTACACCGATTCCACCGGCCAACAACAGATTTCTGGCTGGTTTTTCAAAAACGGTACTTTTGATTCCATCAATCCCATTTTGGAAATTTCGTTGAATAATTCCTGGATTTTGCCCAATCAAGTTGGAGAGTACGATGAAGAAAATAAAAATCCGAAGCTTCATTTTTTTATTAAGTTTTGAATGTACATATGAATAATGTTTCTAAAAAATAAGGATACTCATGCAGCGAACAATTTTCTTTTTCATTTTTCTTCTTGTGATGGGATGCGGGGAAAAAACGCCCATAAATATTTATGAATCTGACGAATTTAAGAACTTATCCAAAGAGGATATAATCGTTGGTGAATCCATTTGGGTCACCACTTGTTTCCGCTGCCACATGTATGGAACCCTGGGCGCAGCGCCGGTGAAAGATAAAGAACATTTTGATAAATTGGCAGCCAAAGGATTCGATAAACTATATGAAAGTGTTCTTAACGGGATGGATGGTGAAGAAGGTGTTATGCCGCCAAAAGGTACATGTTATTCCTGCTCCGAGGAAGAAATCAAAAAGTCAATTTATTATATTTTCCATTTAGCTAAAAAAGTTCAGGATGAAATAGCTCAAAAAGAGAAAAGTCCAGGTTAGGCTTATGTCGCTGACAGGGCTGTGCCTTCCATTGCATCCTCCAGTTCCCTAGCAACCGTGAGAAAAGTATCCACATCCATTTCCTTTAAATAAACTGCACCGTGGACGGCCCGCAAGTGAGGATTTTCATTTTGATACCAGTAATCCCGCCCCAGCAAGAGTTGTAAATCTTGGTGTTGTTCCACCCAAATTTTTTGAGACAAATCACAAAAAGGACCATCCAATTCATAACTGGGGAAAGATGCATCTTTTTGACTTAAATAACAATTCATGAAAGTAGATCGTATGATAGCCATGGAATTGAGCGTGACCGGTACAATCAAATCTGATTCAGCTTTATTTGTTAAAAGAATTGATTTATAAAAAAGCTCTTCAAAAAATGTCCCTTTCAAAGGGGGCTTTAGGGGTATTTAAAAACAGTGAGCTTTTTTCTTTCAACTTGGATGGATTGAATAAAACATAACGCCGTCAAATCTCGGCGTTCCAACTTCCTTATATAAATAATTCATAAAATCCACATTCACCGTTTCTCCAAATTCTGATGATGCATGAATTAGATTGGATTGATCAATAAAATATCCCTCATGGGCAATCACGATTCCCATTTTAAAATAACTCCGCTTTACAAAAGCAACTCCGCAGACAGTTGGTAATTTGTCTAAATGATTCTTTTTAACTTTCTCTATCGGTAAAAATTGAATTGTTTCTTGGGATGTCCAATCCAACTTTAAAAATTCGTCACCACTTTCCTTTCTATTCAACTCAATTTGAATAGTTTCTAATTCTGAATCCTTTGCAATGGTTTGTGTTATTTGTTGTGTTTGTGGATGGTGAAGAAGTCGATCCGACGTAAAGTGCCATCTGGATTCAAAGGTAGGTTTCTTTCTCCCTTCCTTATCCATTTTATAATGGATGTCCACCATGACATCCCGAGCATGTTGCCATGAAAAACTTTCAGCAAAGGCCAAAGTGGTGAGCACATGCACAGTACAATCGGATGAATCATTCCGGATGATAGGATCCGTATCTTGACCCGATTCTTCTCCAAGACAAAATAATCCGTAGGGCGTTCCTACGCGCCACAAATTCAATGCTTTAATACGGTCGTGATAATTAGGAAATTTTTCCTGAAATTGGGGTAAAAAAGATTCAAACTCCGCTTCAGAAAGTGTCCAAGGTTCTGGCAATGTATTGATCCAGACAAATGGATCTGCTTTATTCGAACATCCATTAAAGTAAAAAAAAATTAGGATTAGAAATTTAAATCTGTTCATTTTAATTGGAATAAATTGAAAACATTTACTCAACAAAATTAATGAATTATATTACTATTATTCATTTAGAAATATTAATGAAATGTCTATAATTTTAAAACTATATATCACGCGATATCAATAAAACGAAATGGACTTAAAATCTTTAAAAAATGGAAAAACATCCGCTCTTCAACCTGTTGAAAAACAAAGCTTTATTTGATGCATTGGCAAGCCAATTTGGAACACCTCTTTACATATACTCGAAAGAGCGTTTGATTCACAATATTGAAAAACTGAATCATGCTCTAAAAAACAATTTTTCATCCTATCATATTTGTTATACGATAAAAGCGAATAATAATCCTCATTTAATTAAAGAATTGAAAACAGCGGTCCCATCTATTGGTGGTGATTGTGCAAGCCCTGGTGAAATCTATATTGCTGAGAAAAGTGGTATCCTTGGAAATGAATGTATCTACACCGGCAACTATGAATCCCCGGAAGATCTAAAGTACGCCTATGATCACGGAGCCCATATCAATTTGGATGATATTACATCCTTTGACAGATTAAATAAAATTGGACTTCCGGAAGATATTTCATTTCGGTTGAATCCAGGATTTGGTAAAGGCGCCTTTTCTCAAATTGTTACTGGTGGAGAAAATTCAAAATTTGGTGTCCCTCACTATGACATCGTCAGTGCTTACAGTCTGGCAAAAGAAGCAGGCATAAAAAAATTCGGTATTCAATGTATGACAGGTTCGGGCGTATTAGACCCTGATTATTACCCTGAACTGATTAAATCAATTTTGAGAACAGTCGAACAACTTAAGGATGAATTAAATATTCATATGGAGTATGTCAGTCTAGGCGGCGGATATGGAATTCCTTACACTGATGAGGACTCTACCTTGGACTTTGATGCCGTATTTTCACAAGTAGGAAAGAACTTCAATTCTTATTTTGAACAACAGAATGAATCAAAACCTTCGCTCTGGATAGAACCGGGGAAATCAGTGGTTGGTGATACGGGAATACTTCTAACTCGCGTGACAGGTATTAAAGATAGTTATAGGAAATATATCGGTGTGGATGCAGGGATGGAAACGCTTATGAGGCCTGCACTTTATGGTGCACATCACAGAATGTATAAAGTAGGCGAGCCAGATGCTCCAATTGATCAGACTGTTGACATTACAGGACGAATTTGTGAAAATACCGATCGCATTGCTGTAGATCGGGAGTTTCCATATGTGGAAGAAGGCGACCTAATTGCTGTTATGGATACGGGGGCATATTGTTACACCATGTCCCATCAATTTTGCACACGCCCCAAACCTGCTGAGGTGCTTCTTGATGGCGAAAACCCAACTTTAATCCGCCGCAGGGAATCAATTGAAGATATTTTTTCAGGCTGTGAAGTTTAGATTTTATCCTTTAATAATCGGCCTGGTGACTGGTTTAGTTGGCCAGAATATTCCGAGTATCCATCAAACCCAATTAGACTATTACAACCAAAATTACATTTTTCAAGAATTAGATAATAGTGGACCCATAAGACCCAAATTAGATCGACAACGGGAACCAACTCGGGAAGTTTTTGGGTACCATCCTTATTGGATGGGGACCTCATGGCAAAACTATAATTTTGATCTGATCTCCACCTTGGCCTACTTCAGTGCCGAAGTTAATCCAAATGGCACCTTAGACGATCTCCATGGATGGCCCGTTGCGAGTCTAATCAATGAAGCGCATGCCCATGGGACAAATGTTGTATTGTGCGCCACTTTATTCAGCAATAGTGGTTTGGAAACGCTCCTCAGTAATCCTACTTACCGACAGACGTTGATTGATAATTTGATTGAACAAGTCCAAGCTGGAAATGCGGATGGAGTGAATATTGATTTTGAATCCTTCCCCGCCTCACAAAAAGAAAATATGGTAACATTCATTACTGACCTCACATCAGCATTTCATACCCAAATACCTGGCTCGCAGGTGACATTGGCAATGCCAGCGGTTGATTGGAATAATGCCTGGGATTATAATGCATTGGCTACAATTAGTGATGGTTTATTTATCATGGGATATGGATACCATTGGAGTGGTAGTTCAACAACGGGGCCGGTTTCCCCTTTAACAGGACCAGGATATACTTTGACCTGGACCATTTTTGACTATTTAGAGAAAACAAATTTTCAGGCGGATAAATTAATTTTGGGTATTCCATATTATGGATATGAATGGCCGGCGACTTCCTATGTACCGGGAGCTGCTACAACCGGAACCGGTGACGCTAAAACATATTCAGAAATGGAACCCTTAGCTCAATCCTATGGAAAACAATGGCATGAGTCATCCCAAACGCCTTGGTATTATTACCAGGATAATAATTGGAATCAAGGATGGTACGACGACAGTTTGTCCTTATCTCTAAAATACGATTTTGCACTTTATCATGATTTAAAAGGAATTGGTATGTGGGCTTTGGGTTATGATGGTTCAAATTCGGAATTATGGGAATTGCTTTATGCAAAATTCAGTGGTGGTGCCCCACCCACTCAGCCTACAAATTTATCTATAACAAATATAGGAAACGGGTCTATCCGAATTGACTTTGGAGGTGCACTTGACGCTGAAGAATATACAGTGTTCAGAAATTATTTGGAGCCAAGTGGCGAATCTGATACACTTGGAATTTTCTCTGAAAATCCTATTTTCATAGAAAATTTGAACCAAGGTGAAACCTATTTTTTGTCTATTAATGCGATGAATCTTTTTGGTGAAAGTGAAACGACTGAAATGTTAGGCATTACCCCAACCAACGAACCTGTATCATGCTTAATCGTAAACGGATTTGATCGTATTACGGGAACAAATAACACCTTCGATTTCATTCGCCAACATGGTAGTTCTCTTCATCATGCGGGGTATGCATTTAATTCAGCATCCAATGAAGCTGTAATGAATGGTACTGTCTTACTATCAGATTATAAATACATTGATTGGATTTTGGGCGAAGAAGGGACAGCAACCAGCACGTTTACAACCACTGAACAAAATCTGGTAAAATCATTTTTAGAAGGTGGCGGGTTTTTATTTGTTTCAGGATCAGAGATTGGGTATGACCTTGCTGGACAAGGAAGCAATTCCGATAACCAGTTTTATACAAATTATTTAAAAGCGGATTATTTATCAGATGCTGCAGGGAATAATGTTTATAGCGGGTATGGCGTCAGCAACTCTATTTTTGAAAGTATACCAACTATCACTTTTGATGATGGCAGCCAGGGAACTTATGACGTAGATTGGCCCGATGGCATTCAACCGGTGGGCGGTGCTTCCGTAAATGTGAAATATGTGGGTGTGAATTATGCCAGCCAAGGCGGGATGGGAATAGACTATATTGGTCCATTTGGGACAAATAATCAAATAGGTGGATTAGTTTATTTAGCTGTTGGATTTGAGGCAATATATCCGGAATCACAGAGAAATGAAATAATGGAACAGATTATGTCTTTATATGAATCTCAACTTAAAATGGATGAGAATAATTCATTCCCGGCACCCGAATCAATATCCATATATAAATTATATCCAAATCCTTCTAATACATCCTTTACAATGACATTTTCTTCCACACCAAATGAACAAATTTTGATTTCTATTCATGATATTCTTGGTAGGCCAATAAAACAAACAACTCAAATACCATCCAATTTTAAATCATACTTCACGTGGAATGGATTAGATCAAAATGGTCAACCGGTTTCATCAGGATTATTTATCATTTCCGTCAGTAACGGTTTTGAAACTAAATCCAAAAAAGTAACACTGTTAAAATGATATATCGTATCCCTGTTTTTATTTTTATCAGTACCCTTTTTTCTCAGGGAGATCATCCATCCATCCATCAGGAACAAATGGAAAAACAAAAGCTTAATCCTAAAATCCCTGTGGAGAAAATTAATATCAAAACAGGATTAGATATTCTACTGGATTCTAAATTGGGATTAATTCAAGATAAATCAATTGCATTAGTGACCAACCACACCGGTGTTGATAAAAATGGGACACCAAATTACAAACGTCTCATGGAAATTAAAGATGTAGATCTAAAAATTATTTTTTCTCCTGAACACGGATTATTTGGTGAAGCAGATGCAGGAGAAAAAATCCATTACTCAAAGGAGGATACTGATTTTCCTCAAGTTATTAGTTTGTACGGAAAAATTCGAAAACCCAAACCTGAAATGCTGGCAGGTATTGATTTGATTGTTTATGATATCCAGGATATTGGCGCCCGTTTTTATACCTATATCACCACCTTAGGTTTGGTCATGGAAGCTGCCGGGGAGTTAGATATTCCCGTCTTGGTATTGAATCGTCCTAATCCAATCCGTGGTGATATTGTGGAAGGCCCGATTTTGGAAATGGATTTTCAAACTTTTGTTGGATATTACCCAATCCCAATCCGGTATGGTGGAACGGTAGGCGATTTAGCCCAAAAAATAATTGAGAATAAATGGATTTCCCCTATCCCAAGAGTAGAAGTCATCGAAATTGAAGGCTGGAATCCAAGTCTTTGGTATGATGAAACAGATTTGCCTTGGGTAAAACCATCCCCAAATATCTCTGATTTAGAAACTGCCTTTATATACCCGGGAATGTGCTTGATTGAAGGAACAAATATCAGTGAAGGCCGGGGAACCCAAAACCCATTTAAACAAATTGGCGCGCCCTGGATTGACGGGAAACTTTTGTCCCAAAAATTGAATAAATACAAACCTCCGGGCGTGGTTTTTCAACCGATCTCTTTTATGCCTCTATCCATCCCCGGCATGTCAAAGCACCCAAAATTTGAAAAAGAAAAATGTTTTGGCATTGAAATAATTGTTATAAATCGAAATACATTTAAAAGTGTGGATACGGGCGTTATAACTCTTTTTACTATATATCAATTGTATTCAAGTGAAGTTACCTTCAAAGAACAGCACCTAAATCGATTGTGGGGCAGCGATAAGTTGTATCACGAACTTTTAAATAATACACATCCATTGAAGTTTTTAGAATCTTATTAAATCGATTCTATTTTAAGAGAATCATTTTATGATTAATAGCAGTCTTGTCATTGATGATTTTTCCCATTTTATTTCATTAAGTTATCTACTTATTTGACCATTACCAGTTTTATCAATTCTAATTCTGGGTGATTAACGGGTAAAGCAAAATACATCCCATTCCCAAGTTTTTTACCTGATTTATTTGTTCCATTCCAGATAAAATTTGTTATTCCCGGTTCTATTTCTGTTGCACCTATCGAATTTACTTTTCTACCTAGAAGATCATAGATTTCAATGATTACGTCCTCTTTTTCCGTTAATTCAAAACTAAGGGTTGTCTGGTTAGAGAATGGGTTTGGATATGCGGGTTGAGATAAATAAATAGGTGGTAACTCCATTGATTTTATATAGTCTGTTATATCAATCCTTAATAGGGGTAATCTATACCAAACATTATCGCCAGGGCAGGCAGTCGTTCCAAAATAATCTCTGTGACCCAATAGGATTGAAGGATTTTGTTCATATGCGTCTGATAACCAACCGAATAAACGAACGATGGCATCTTTACTTTCATCACTCATAAACTCAAAACAATTAGTTTCAGGCGGATGGTAACACCCCAATAAACAGACACCAATATTCCCGGTATTCGCGCCGCCAACGTGAGCACCTATCACTGTTTCCGGCCGACCTTGGTAAATATTTCCCGCACGATCTACAAGAAAATGATAGCCAATGTCATTCCAACCACGGCCATTTTGGTGAAAATCCTGGATCCATAAAACTTGGCTTTTACCTTCTTCAAGGTTATTTGCACTGCAACAAGCTGCATGATGGAGAGTTAATTTGTCAATATAGGGATGATTGCTATAGGTGTATTTTGAAGGTTGAGCCCCCCATTCTTCCCGGGAAACAATAGTGGGTTTTGGAACATCTCCAACAATGGGTATTAACGACTTGGGTGCACCTACCCTAATTTCAGAGTCAGGAAGAAATCCGATGACGGATTTTACTTCAATTAACTCTGTAGAAATAATTTTAAAAGAAAATTGGTCAATAAATTCATTTTCAAGAGTTCTAAATGTTGCAATTGTAGTGCCAAGTAATTCGTTTCTGAAAATTTTCCCTTGGACTTTTTTCTGTGTTCCTGATTCATTAAAAAGAACAAACTCTGCTCCTGTTACAAAATCCCCTTCGATTTCAATGGCACCACCTTCTAAAGAGTCGAAACTCGGTGATGATCTACCTTCAGAAATAATGAAGGATAAACTGTCTCGTGCTATTAGATGAGGAAATTGATCTAAGACTGGGCCTAACTCACCGATTTGTGCAAAGGATAAGTTAAAAAAAATAAGAAATTGAAAAGTGAGAATTCGTTTCAATTCAAATCTATATGTTCAATAATTAAAAATTAAATCCTATAGATATTCTTTTCACATCTCCTAATGGACCAAAGTCTGCAAAGGAATAATCGACTTTCAATATTGTTGCTGTACGCCAAATCCTATAATTCAACCCTGCTCCAAAGGTTGGACCTTCAATCGATTCTTCCTTGTATAATGAAGGATATCCTGCACGAATTGACACAAGGTTATTAAAAACTGTCTCCATCCCCAAATTCACATACTCAGAATTATCATTAGGGTGCAACGCATCAATAGCGTAGGATAATCTTAAATTTTGTTTATTAATTAATTCACCCGATAGCCCAACTCGGAAAATTAAAGGAATTGGAAATTGGTCTGTTTCCAGATTCGCATTAATGAACTCTACATTACCCTGATTTAAAGGATCTGGATCTACACTGATTTTTTGGTCTCTACCCTCTAACTTCATTTTACCGCCGTAATTATTAATAGAAGCACCTAGTCTAATTCCGTTAAAAGGTGTTTCAAACAGCGCTCCTAAATCCGCAGCATATGTACTGGCACTGGCATGCCAAATTGTTTGTTGAATATATTTTATATTTCCTCCAATACTGAATTTATCGGATAATTTTCTGGCAAAACATAGATTCGCAGCTAAATCCCGAGCACCCCAATATTCACCTGTACCCTCTGGTTCAGAAATTGTACGTACTTTATCTTCTGGAACTGAAAGATTTGTGACACTTAATCCCAGAACACCAATTCTATGTATTGGAATTGAAAAACCAAGATATTGGAGTCTAACACCTGCAAGCCAATCGCCATCAACAAACATTGTCTCTAACCTGTTCATGCTTGCAATACCCGCAGCATTCCAGTACATGGAACTTATATCACCATCGATCGCTGCAAAGGCACCGCCCATCGCCGTTCCACGAGCCCCTATACCTATTTTCAAAAATTGTGCTGCTGTTGTTCCCGATTTTGTTATTGTTTGTGAATCGTCCAATTGGCCATATACCCAACATAATTGGAATAAAATAAAAATAAGCAACACCGCTATATTGGTCTTATGGATAATTTTTTTCATTATTCTAGTCAATAAAATATTCTTATTTAATAACTGCAAATCGCCCGATTTTCTCACCTATTTCTCCTGCATCAACATGAAAAATATAAACTCCATATGCAATTGGAAAATTGTCATTTGTTGTGAGATCCCAGTATTCTTTGCCATCATCAATTGTTGAACTGTGCACTAATGATTTTACCAATTCACCTGTAATCGTATAAATCCGTATAGTACATTCAGCAGGTAAATGGTTAAAATATACTCGCCGGGGACCTCTGTCCCTTGGATTTTGCCTATCTAATCTTTCGAGGGTATTTGTTACGACATAAGGATTAGGAACAACAGAGATTTTTTCTAAATCATTAATTCCTTGATTTTCATCAATTTTTGATGCTGTTGTAACAAATGTAAAAATATCATCAGTAGTGAAGGGACGAGTTGTAGCAATTTGATAAATATCACCTTCAGTAGGAATAACGGGTGTATCCGCCGGTGGTTGTAGAAATTTTATCATCCAAGTAGGTGAACTGAATCCTTCACCTTCAAATAAAACAATTTCATCATGACTATCCCATGTATCATTACTTTCATTGGGTTGCTTCTTTATGATTGCAAACCGTTGCTTTTCAGGGATCATACCCATGGTGGTTTTATAAATTTCAAAGGGTGTCAATATTCCAGCAAAAGAACCTGTATCAACAATTGATGATGAAAACCGAACTTCATAATCCGCTGGAAATGCGTTTCCTCCTTGTGAAAATACTCCTACAACTGTAGTATAATTTGTTGGACTATATAAATTCCACCCTGTTTTACTCTCATCAATATCTAATGGTTGATCTTCTATAAAAATTTTCAATCCATCAAAAACAGGATTTGATTCTTCATTATTTAACATTTCACTGTCTTTAATTGATAAATAAGTATAGGTTACGCGATATTGTACGCCATCTTCTAAACCGCCTCCGGAAGAATCAGGAATGGCGCGAACTCGACCATAATCTGAATCCAACTCATAGTCGACACTATCAATATAAACAACAGTGCCATCCATGCTTTTCAAATTAAAGGATTCTTTTACAATATTCCTAAATGTCAGTCCAATGAATTTGCCACTATTAGCTATAAAAATTTCATCAACTGGTTTTGTATCCTCAACCGAATATCTTGTTGGTGATTCTTTAAAGGTAACGCGGAAGGTATCACTGTCTTCTATTTTCATTGGATCAATAATCTCAATTCTCACATTTCCTGTTCCAATACCTTCTTCATGAAATATCCCTGCGCTGGTTAAGCTACCTTCTGTATAACCTGCTGCAGGCACTCTTGGTATAATTTGGACTGTATTTACATCGAGAAATAACTCATTTGATTCCGGATTCAAAGTGATCAGTTTTGAGCATTCAGCAGGTGCGATCTGAAGACTGTCATCTCCATGATCATAGGAAACTACAGTGTAATAATAGACTTGTCCATTAATTACATTATTTGAGTCCACAAAAGAATGTTGGATGCCGGTATTGCTTCCCAAATTATATGGAATTCCATGACCCGTGTATGGTATACTGCTCAAACCGCTGTAGTCATTTATCAGATCAAATTTTGCTGGTGCTCCTCCAACCTGCTCGAGCGGAGTAAACAAAAAGTTAGATCCATAGGCATCAGTTATTGTTTGCTGATCTAAAAATTGGGGATCTGTACTTCGGTAAATAACATAGCCTTCAAAATCATTTTTCTCTGAAATTGGATCAATGGAAGATTCTGCAATATCATCCCAGTAAAGTGTGACTTTCTCATCACCAGGGACAACGGTAACATTTGGTTTTTCAGGTGGTTTTGCAAATTGATAATTCCGCTCATAAATACTTTGTGCAGTCACCGCATTCAGTGTTAAGTCTTCATAATTTTGTCCAACTAACAATGCAATGGAAAATCGGCGAGTTTCACCCGCAGGAAGATCAATTGGTCCTGAACTGTAAATAAAAATATAATCCCCTGCTGAGTTTGCATTGGCAGAATCAAAAACGCCTGGTGTTAAAAAGTTTTCGAAAACATAATGATCATTAGAAATAGAGTTATTTCCACCGAAAGCCGGTGATGCAAATCCTGTTAGACCCACCATATCTGCTTCATCTAAATCAGTCCATTCAAAGTTTGGTTCACCCGGTTCTCTAATGTCGTATTGATCACCAGCAGTTGGGGCACCGTCTCCTTCACCGGTATCACCTGTATTTGGTATACCATCTACTCCAACATCATGTTTATCCGGATCCCAATCACCGTCATTGTCTATGCCATCACTCCTGCTTTCGTCAACCATTCCATCAGAGTCATTATCTAATCCATCATAAGGATCACCAGGACTTTCAAGAAATTTATAACCGAAGTATCCCGGTTCACGTCCGGCAATATCGCTGTGACCATCTTCATCCCAGCAATAAACCATGTTAATATCACGGTCAAAATATGATAAATCATCCTGCCAATTAGATGGACCACCAATGTGGGGATCCCCCCACATACCGAAAAGGACTTTATTCAAGTCTTTTTGACTTTTATTTGTTACTTTATAAATTAGGAATATAATATCTTCGGCCAGTGGATTTGACCATTGGTAATAACGGCATTCAATTTCAATCCCTAATCCTTTTCGCGTGGAATCTTCTGGAAAAGGGTAATATTCAAATTCTTTATTCGTGCGATCGTCTACAACAAAAAAGGATTCCATATCAGAGTTGGATGCACCTTGGCGTAATGCGCCTGGCCACTTAAACTCTTTTAGGATTTCATTGTACCATCCTTCCGGCCAACTGTCTGGTTTACCGTCACCATCCCGATCAAAATCGTTTGAGGTTGGGATATAATTGCTCTCAGTATCTGCATAAGGTACATTTTCGGAATTATAAGCGAGAGGTTGCCAGCCCCAAATATCCTTTCCATCAGGTGAAACTTCACCTCCTAAGGAAACCAAACCATCACTAATCACTCTTGCTACCCAAACAGTATCTCCATTTTCATTGGTAACCGGATTCCCATTCTCATCAGTTTTAATATAAGCATCTAAGTGACTTTGAGGCTCGACTTCCACCTCTGCACAAATAAAAGGCCCAAATTCATACCCATATCCCAAACTTTCCCATACAATATCAGTGGTTCGGTTTCCTGGGCTTGAGATACTACCGTAATTCCAAATTTCCGACGTTATCTTGTTGCCATTAAGTATAGCTTTCTGTCTTCTAAGAATTTGATCGTCATTTTCCTCATCCATTTGTCTCTGAAGAGTATTCTCCCGCCATTTGTAATAATTCGTATATTGAGTATTTGTCCAATCTTTTCGCGGTGGTTCTTGATCATTATTTTTTTTATTTAATGGTAAAAATGCATATACTGGATTTGAAAGTATTAACACTAATCCAACTAAATATAAAATTGATTTGGAATTGTTGTATTGTGTGATTTTCAAAATTTTACCTAACTAAGATATCGTTTAAAATTCAACCGAAAGACCAGCCTGAATAGATCGAGGTGAACTATAATAATTAGGCCTAATTTGATATTCTTCCCATGTATGCACACCTGGCTCGCCATAATGCTTTATAAATGCCTCAGTTTCTTGTGAAGACCTATTCACAAATGTATAACCTGCTCTTCCCGTATCATTAAACACGTACCTTTCATTTCTACTATCAAATAAATTATATATCTTGCCAAATAATACCACATCTAGAATCCCAAGATTAAAGTTTCTATGTAATCTGACATTAACATTTTTCTGCCAGGGTTTTCTTCCACTATTCATATTCGGGATATAATTGGCAAAAGGAATATTCGGTGTATAGGGCCATCCTTGGGCAAGTTTACCGATGAAACTTATACCCCAATTTTGCGGGGCACTAATCGTAACTGTCGCATTTAATATATGTCTCTGATCCCAATTGAGTGGAACAATCCTTTTTTCTTCTTCTTCTCCTGTTAATGAGTTGAAATAGAATGAACCAGATTTCAGACTATTTCCTTCTGCAATTTGATATGAGTAATCTAGAAACGCTGATGTTTTTGATACTTTATCGTATCTTTTTGTTAGACTAAGCGTAAGTCCCTTTACAATTCCATAATCTTTATTCATATAAATAGAATAAGAAGAAGGGCCATAAGTTGGCGATAGATAGTCAATAGATTGGAGTGCAAGGAGATCTCGAATATCCTTATAAAATACACTTCCCTCGATGGCTAATACTCTTGTAAACTGCTGTTGCAATCCAAACTCATAGAGTACAGTTTTTTCCGGTTTTAGATTTGCATTGCCTACTGATGGAGAAATATTGGCTCCAAAAATACTCGTTTTATACAGTCTTCGTAAGGTAGGGATTTGATAAAAATGTCCATAGCTAAAGTGTAGAATTCCTTCATCAGTAATTGGAAAGGACACACCTAATCTTGGGGATATCATTGATTTTTTATTGGCTTGAATTCTCTGATTTTCAGGATTGATGAGATCCTCTATATAGGTATCATTTGGATCAAAAGAATCATATCGAATACCTGCATTAACTATCATATCAGGGTATTCTACTTTATCCTGAAGATATGAACTAATAAATACCGCTTGATTTTCATAATAATTATGACTGGGTGATTCATTCACTGGTGGGACTGTTGGCTCTGGATATTCATAGCCATCAAACAAAACAACAAAATTATCTTCTTCAAGATTATCAATTCTAAAATTTGCTCCAATTTTCACTTCATGTCGATTTGTAATTTGACTGGTGAAATCAAATTTTCCACCTTGAGAGTTTGATTCTCTTGAATAATGCCCCATTTGAGTTCCTCCAAATGCAAAGGTTGCAGAAGGTGGAGAACCTAAAATTGAATTTGTAGATACATATTGATCATCTGTAGGGTCTTCAAATACATACTGTTTAAAATCTGTTGTTGAGTTGAAAAAATTTGCTTCATAAAAAGACCGTGAAAATGCTTGAGTCAATTTTATAGAATAATTATTATTTTGTGTAAAATAGTTATAGGTACCATCTGGATTGTATTTATATACGTGGGAATACGATTTCCAATCTCGACTATCTTGGAGCATTTGCAAAGATAATTTAAGTTTTGGCGTAAATCTGTATGTCAGTTTCGAGAGCAGGTTCAGTTTTTGTGATGGATTCATAGGGACATATTTATTATCACCACCAAGTTGTATTATCCAATAATCTGAAACCCTAAAATCTGCAAAATCGTCCGGTTTATGTTCACGTTGACCAAACAAATAACCTTCACTGTCACTATATCTACCACTAATGTTAAATGTTAGCTTTGATAAGAATGGTACCGGACCGCTAAGTGAACCATCAAAGATTTGATTTGCACTTAAATTAACATCATCGATATTCATAAAAATGTCAGTTGCGTCTGAAAAATAATCGCCGGAGTATATTGAAACACTCCCATGGTAATCGGGGCCACCCTCTTTAATTTGGAGATTAACAATACCACTCATTGCATTGCCATATTCTGCATTGAATGCACCACTGACAACCTTCATTTCTTCCAGTGCTTTATTTGAAATATTAACGGCAAGGCTATTGGTAAAAAACGGGTTTGCTACAGAAACACCGTCAATATAGTATCCGACTTCATTAGACCTCCCACCCCTTATATGAATTTCTCCACCTGCACCTTGATTTACGCCTGCCTGAGTGGTAAGAACACCTAAAAATGATTCCACAGGTAAATTTTTTATTTCTTCAGATGTTGTAATTCTTTGTGATGCAGTTAGATCTTTTTGCACCAGTGGTCGTTCAGCCAAAACAATAATTTCCTTACCTTCAATAATTTCGGGAGTTAATTGAATGTCTTGGGTCGTAGTTTGATCTAAACTTACTCTTAAGTTTTGAACCACATATTTTGAATACCCAATGTAGGATGCATCTATTGAATGGTAACCAGTTGGTACATTCATAATTACATAGACACCAAATTGGTCAGTTGCTGACCCGATATTTAAGTTTTGAACCATAACATTCACGCCAGGTAATGGTGCGCCCGTTTCAATGTCCGTTATCTGACCTGAAATCTTTCCTCCAGAAGCAAATAAAGCGGAAATGCAAAGGAGAACCGAAACTATCTCATGTTTATGATTCATTTATATTCCTTTTTGTCTTTGTCAAAATTCCAACCTGTTAGTTTACAAATATATCAAACTAATAATATTTAAATAAAATTATACTAATCGTACCAGAATATTAATTATATTTGTCTGTTAGTAA
>MDTE01160496.1_pt1 | contig 20867 bp, 24 predicted proteins | sample 811231 | NCBI WGS metagenome assembly MDTE01 (sample SAMN05326651, study PRJNA326480) | marine metagenome | isolation source: seawater | place: Indian Ocean: Red Sea | collected 2010
ATGCGGTTGATTGTGCACGTCTGGCGTCAGAGCGGTCCCACCGAGAGCGGCGCGTTCGAGCGGCACGAGCTGCCGGATGTGTCCGAGCACGCATCGTTTCTCGAGATGCTCGACATCCTGAACGAGCAGCTGGTGAATGCCGGCGGCGAGGCGGTGGCGTTCGAGCACGATTGCCGCGAAGGCATCTGTGGCTCCTGCGGCATGGTCATCAACGGGATTCCGCATGGACCGCACGGTGGCGTCACCACCTGCCAGCTCCACATGCGGTCGTTCAAGGACGGCGACGAGATCTGGATCGAGCCGTGGCGGGCCGACGCCTTCCCGGTCATGAAGGATCTGGTGGTCGACCGTAGCGCCTTCGACCGGATCATCCAGGCGGGCGGGTTCATCTCGGTCAACACCGGCAGCGCGCCCGACGGCAACGCCATCCCCGTGCCGAAGGACAGCTCGGACAAGGCGCTCGATGCCGCCGAGTGCATCGGGTGTGGGGCGTGTGTGGCGGCGTGTCCCAACGCTTCGGCCATGCTCTTCACCGCGGCCAAGGCGGGGCACCTCGGGTTGCTGCCGCAAGGTCAAGCCGAGCGGATGTCACGCACCAAGAACATGGTCGCCACCATGGACGAGGAAGGGTTCGGCAGCTGCACCAACCATGGCGCCTGCGAGACGGTCTGTCCCAAGGAGATCGGGATCGACTTCATCGCGCGGCTGAACCGCGACGTCATAAAGGCCAGCTTCTCGCGCGACTAGGTTTCTCGCCGAAACGGGCGCGTGGCGGCGTTGCTTCGTCGGTCACAACCCGCCTGGTTGTTCCCTCCTCGCGCCTTGCCACGCACCCGTTTCGCCAAGAAACCCCCGGGAGCGAGGCCGGGTCAGCAGCCTGCTCGAGCGTTAACGACGGCTAACAACCCTGTCGGGCGGCTTGCGTTCAATGTCGGGGACGGTGGCGTCCGCTGCCGGGTGCCCCACCACCAGGATCAGATAGGGCCGTTCGTTCGCCGGGCGGTCCAGGATCTCGTTCAGGAAACGCATCGGGCTCGGGGTGTGGGTGAGGGACGCCAGACCCACCTGATGCAGCGTCGAGATCAGCATGCCGGTCGCGATCCCGACCGACTCCTGCACGTAGTAGTGCTTCCGCTTCTGCCCGTCGGCTTCGAGGCCGTAGGTCTCGGCGAAGATGACCACCAGGCAGGGCGCCTCCTCGAGAAACGGCTTGTGGGCGTCGGTGCCCAGCGGGGCCAGGGCGTCGAGCCACTCGTCCGGGGCTCGGCCTTCATAGAAGGCGCGCTCCTCGGCCTCGGCTTCGGTCCGGATCCGCTGCTTGACCGCCCGGTCCTTCACGACGACGAAGTGCCAGGGTTGCTGGTTGGCACCGCTCGGCGCCGAAGTGGCCACCGCCAGGCACGCGTCCATCACCTGGTCTGGAATCGGTCTGCTCGAAAAGTCGCGAACCGTGCGACGAGTGGTCAACTCTTCCCGCAACGCGGTGGCGCGGACTGCCAGCTCGTCGTCGTTACGGGGGGGAAGGCCCTCGAGCGGGAGGCGGCGACTCATGGTTGCTTCAGGCGTGCGATGGTGGCGCCCAGGTGCGCCGCCGGGTCGTCCCAGTGCGCTTCCACCAGCGGATGACTCGCGAGCGCTTCATGCACCGTGCGTCGCTGAATGCCACGGCCGCGACCGTGTACCAGACGAACCTCGCCGAGACCTTCGCCGTGCGCGGCATGCACATACTCGGTCACCACCGACCGCACGTCGCGCGGGCTGAAGGTGTGCAGGTCGAGCTCGCGCTCGATCGGCACCCGATGGGTCATCGTCGTGGGGTCCCGCGCTGCTTCGCGGTCTTTCGGCTGCGAGCCGGTTTTTCGTAGCGGGCGACCACCTGCGTGGTGAGACCACCTCTCACCGAGAAATCGCCGACGACCTCCATCCTGCGAGGACGGCAGGCCGCCACCAGGTCATCGAGAATCTGATTCGTCACCGCTTCGTAGAAGATCCCCTTCTCGCGAAACTCCATGAAGTAGTACTTCAGCGCTTTCAACTCGAGGCATCGGCGGTCGGGCACGTAGACGATTCTGATCTCGCCGAAGTCAGGGAGTCCGGTCTTCGGACACAGGGATGTGAACTCCGGGCATTGAATCCGGATCTCGAAGTCCCGAGACGGCTCGGGATTGGGAAAGGTCTCCAGCGGCTCGGACGACATTCGGGCATCTTACACCGGGCCCTCAGCCCGATCCGGTCACCGTCTCTCCGTCGTTGACACCAGAAAACTCACCGCGCTAGCATTGCTGCGTCTTCCATGGGAGACGATCTCAGGCCACCGTCCGGCGTGCATGGTGGTCCTGATTGGTTGGCCGCACGCCTAGTCAGGGGGATCCCGATGGCCGACGGCCGAAGGATGGGCAAGACCGAGCTGTTCGCACACTTCAGTGACAAGTTCGGAATGAAGCGCGCGGACGTCCGCGACTTCTTCGATGAGCTGCAGAGCCTGTCGGAGGCGGAACTGAAGCGGGCCGGCGAGTTCGTGCTGCCCGGTATGGTCAAGCTGGTTCGGCAGGAGCGGCAGGCACGTATGGGCCGCAACCCAGCGACCGGCGCGCAGATTCAGATCCCGGCGAAGACCGTGGTCAAGGCGCGCATCGCCAAGCAGCTCAAGGACGCCGTCCTCCCCTCGTAGGCGGCGTCGCGTAGCGGCCGACCCGTCCCGCGCGGTGGGGCGGGTCCCACCTCTTTCGTTCGATTTCCCGAAGGTCGGCGCTCTGCCGGTCCGCACGCTACCGGTGCCTCGGAGGCGCTTACGCGGTCGCCGCGGGCGTCCCGACCAGCATCCGGCTGTACACCGACGCCCGCACCAGACTCGACAGCTTGGTCTCGAGTCCGCTGACCGAGTCGGCGTCGAGGATCATGTGATCCTCGGTGCCGAACTCCACCTCCGCGCAGTAGCGTGAGGCTCCCTTGACCGTGCGCGTTTCGTAGTAGCGCACGTTGAGGGTGGTCGATTCGACATCGAGCTTGGTCTTCTTGATCAGGGTTTGAAACATCGCCGTTTCCTCCTCCTCCGAAAATGGTCAGCTCACCGCCCGAACGGTTTCGGCATCCGGTTTCTCGATCCGCGCGAATTCGAGCGAGAACGTGGTGCCGTTGCCGACGGTGCTGGTGACCGAGATCACACCCCCGAGCTGGTCCACGATCTTGCGCGAGATGGCGAGACCGAGACCGAGCCCCCGACGTTTGGTGGTGTTGAAGTCCTCGAAGATGTTCTCCAGCTTCTCCTCCGGGATGCCGGTGCCGGTGTCGCGGACCAGCACGCGCACCCGGTCTGCCTGGTCCTCGGTGGCCAGCGTGATGCTGCCGCCGGGGGCGGTGGCTTCGATGGCGTTCAGGATCAGGTTCCGGTAGACCCGGCCCAGCGCGAAGTTGTCGCCCTCGATGAAGAGCCGCTCGGTCGACAGCCGTACGTCGAGGGCCAGTCCAGCCGTCTCGGCCAGCGGATGCATCGATTCGGCCACTTCCGCGATCGACCGGTTGATGTCGATGGGGAAACGTTCGAGTGGCATCGGGCGCGCCGAAGTCTTCCGCGGCGCGCTGGTGTCCCGGGTTGGAGGCCTCGTTGATATGGCCGATGGCGTGGGTCTTTTCACCGGTGAAGCCGGGGCACGCGTAGAGCGAGCCTTCGGGGCCCACGGTGTAGCTGTGGTCGCGGTGGATGTCGCAGGGGCCCATGTGGACACCGTCGAGCGTGGGGAACCCTCGCTCGCGGGTGGCCGCGCGAAGCTCCTCCATCTTGGTGTCCATCAGGTTGCAGCTGTCGCACACAGAGCTGGTGGCGTTGCCCGACCCAGCCGATGTCATGCAGGTGCCGCCCAGCGGCTTGCCGTCGGCGCTGACCGGAGTCAGCGGAATCAGCCCCGGGGTCGGAGCGGGGACGGCTTCCTTGATGACCGGCTTGAACGAGACCTTCACGAGGTCGTCGGCGAACGGCTGCGCCTCGAGGAAGTCGAGCAGCGCCGGGTAGCTGTCAACCGTCGACTCGTCGAAGTTGCCGCCGATCGAGATGTTGGTGCGGTGGGCCACCTGCTGGATGTTCTCGATGATCTTGTCGAAGGTGCCCTGACCGCCTCGGAGCGGCCGCATCCGATCATGGGTCTCCTGGTCACCATCGAGGGTCACCTTGACGCCGTTGAGTCCGCACGGTTCGAGACGGTCGATGACCTCGGGCGTCAGCAGCAGCCCGTTGGTGATCACGTTGATCCGCATCTCCACACCGCGGGCCCGGGTGGCGTCCCAGAGCCGTTCGGCCATCTCGAACATCACCGGCTGGTTGAGCAGCGGCTCGCCCCCGAAGAAGGTCAAGGCGAACTGACTGGAGCCCAGTCGGTCGATTTCCCGCTCGATCCAGTCGCAGAGCGTGTGAGCCGTCTCGAGCGACATCTTGTCGGCGTGGGCGTTGTAGTCGCCGTGGTCGCCCTGGATGCAGTAGTCACAGGCGAAGTTGCACTGCAAGGTCATCAGCGCCGTGACCCGCAACTCACTGCCGTCTTCTCGGATCTCCCGGAAGAACCGATCGAGGGCGGCCCACTCGGCGTCCCGGCTCTCGACCAGGAAGCCATGATCGGCCAGTGAACTGAGAACCGAGTGCTCGTCCGAGCTCAGGGGTGGTACGTCCGTGCGCTCCGGCGCGACGCGCTCGAGCAGGTCGGCGACTTCCGACGACACCACCAGCTGGGCATCGGTGAAGGTGTTCATCAGGAAGACGTCGTCCCGCCCCGACAGCGGGACGCGTCGATTGAACATCGAGGGTTCCATGACAGTCTCCGCCCGGTACCGATACCCCGGCCAGCCCCGGAGGCTGGCCCATGGTCGTCACCGGGTGTGTGAGCCGTATGAACGGGTCTCGCAGACGCGATTACCGAGATTCGTGTCCTTACTTCTCTGCAACGCCTGTTCCCTGCGAACCGAACACGACGACGCAGGAGGCGTGGCGGACACCTGATGTCAACGACGTCACTGGCGTTCCGTGAAACTGACGGACTCGGGCGCACCCGGGCGTGCTCTGAGCACGGTCAGATGACCGAGCGCCGCTACTTCCGGGCCTGCGGTTGTCTGTAGGTTTCGGCAATAGTGGCCAATATATTAGCCACTGCTGGCCAATATGTTGGCCGATCCAGGGACGACAGCGGGCTCAGGACTTGCGGAATCGCTTCGCCAGCTCCCTGATCTCGAGCCGGCCCATCTTGTGCTTCAAGGTGCTCAGCGGCACACCCAGATACCGCGCGGCAGCCGAGACGTTCCACTCGGTCCGTTCGAGCGCCCGGAGGATGAAGTTGCGCTCGAAGGTGTCGCAGGCGGCCTGCAGCAGCTCTGCTTTTCCCTCTCCGTCACCGTCCAGATGGGACAGGTGATACTCGAACGGCAGGTCTTCTTCGGTCAGCACCTTCTTGTCGTTCACGGCGGCCAGGCGCTCGATCAGGTTTTCGAGCTCGCGAATGTTACCCGGCCAGCGGTGGTCCATCAGCACCCGGAGCGCCGAGTCTGACATTTCACGTATCTGTCTGCGGAATCTGGTGTTGTACCGCTTCAAAAACAGGCTGACGAGCTCTGGGACGTCTTCGGCGCGCTCCCTGAGAGGAGGCAGCTTGAACGGAATGACGTTGACGCGGTAGAAGAGGTCGTCTCGGAACTTGCCCTCCTTGACCGCGCGGTCCAGATCGAGGTTGGTCGCGACCACCAGTCGGAAGTCGGTCTTGATCGGCTTGCTGCCGCCCACCCGCTCGATCTCGCCTTCCTGAATGGCGCGGAGCAGCTTGGCCTGGAGGTCGAGCCCCAGGTCGGCGATCTCGTCCAGGAACAGCGTGCCACCGGCGGCGAGCTCGAACTTGCCCAACTGCTGGCGCACCGCGCCCGTGAAGGCGCCGCGTTCGTGGCCAAATAGCGTGCTTTCCACGAGATCCCGAGGCACTGCCGCGAGATTGACGGCGATGAAAGGAGAGTCGCCCCGTCCGGATTCGCGATGCAGCAGTCTGGCGAGCAGCTCCTTCCCGGTTCCGCTCTCGCCCTGAATCAGCACCGTGGCCGGCAGTTTGGCGACCCGCTGCGCCAGATCGACGATCTCGCGCATCGACTTGCTCGGGCCGAGCACGAACTCCCGCTCACCCTGGTCCTCGACCTGGGCGTTCAGGGTGGCCAGCTGTCGACTCAGCTCCTGTCGTTCGAGAGCGTTCTTCACCAGAGAACGCAGGCCGTCGTAGTCGAACTCCTTGGTGATGTAGTGGTACGCACCGCGCTTCATGGCGGTGACGGCGACCTCGACCTCGCTCATGGCCGAGACCATGATCACCTCGACCAGCGGGTAGCTTTCGCGCGCCAGCGCGAGCACTTCCAGCCCGCTGATACCGGGCAGCTTGACGTCGAGAAGCATCAGATCGATGTCATCTCGCTTGAGGACCGCCAGGCCCTCCTCGCCCGTTGCCGCTGTCTTGACGCGGTAGCTACCCTTCAGAATCGCCGTGAGGGTGTCTCGCATCCCCTCGTCGTCGTCGACGACGAGCACGGTTTTTCGCTTTGTGCTCATGGACTTACAGGCCGAACGGGCATCGTAGGTTGCGGTTCGACGCGAACGCAAGATGGAGACGACTCAGCTGCTTGACACCTTCTGAAGCCGCCGCATAAGGTATCGGCCGAAATGCCAACCGACGTACTGATGCCCCAGATGGGCGAGTCGATCGCCGAAGGGACGATAGTCCGGTGGATCAAGCAGGTCGGTGACGCCATCGATCGTGACGAACCGCTGTTCGAGATCTCGACCGACAAGGTCGACGCCGAGATCCCCTCTCCCCGGGCCGGGGTGCTGCTGCAGATCCGGACCCAGGTCGGCGAGACGGTACCAATCGACACGGTGGTGGCCGTGATCGGTGAAGCCGGGGAGCAGGTGGCGTCGGAAGGAAAAGGAAGCGGAGCGGTTGCGACGCCGGTACCGGAAGTGTCGCCGCCTTCCCCAGCGCCGGCATCGCCGTCCGGTCGTCGCGCTTCGGGTGGAGCCCGTCGGCTGTCGCCCGTCGTGCGCCGGTTGGCGGCCGAGCACGGTGTCGACCTCGAGTCGGTGCAGGGGACCGGCGACGGCGGTCGCATCACCAAGGCCGATGTGCTGGCCGCGGCCTCAGCGGGAGCGACCCCGGCGCCGGCCGACGGCCTCCGCCGGGAGCCGATGAGCGTCATGCGACGCCAGATCGCCGAGCACATGCTCGTCAGCCGGCGGACGGCGGCGCACGTCCACACCATGTTCGAGGTCGACTTCACCGAGGTGGCGGCCCGTCGAGAGGCCGCCGAACCCCGGCCAACCTACCTCGCCTATATCGCCGACGCCGTGGCCCGAACGCTGGCCGAGATGCCCCTGATCAACGCCTCGATCGACGGGGAGGCGGTCGTCTACCACGACGAGGTCAACGTCGGCATCGCGGTCGCGCTCGACTGGGGGTTGATCGTGCCGGTGGTCAAACGGGCCGACCAGCGGTCCGTGGCCGAGATCGACCAGACCATCACCGACCTGGCAACCCGGGCTCGGAGCAAGCAGCTGTCGCCCGACGAAGTGGCTGGCGGGACATTCACCATCACCAACCCAGGCGGCTTCGGCTCGATTGCCGGTCTCCCGATCATCAACCACCCGCAGTCGGCGATTCTCTGCGTCGGGGCGATCGAGCAGCGTCCCGCGGTGGTCGATGGCGCGGTCGTGGCCCGCCTACGTTCGTATCTGACGCTGGGCTTCGACCACCGTCTGATCGATGGTGCGGTGGCCGACCAGTTCCTCGCCGGCGTCAAGCAGAAGCTCGAGGCCCGTAGCGAGTGAGCTCGGGGCAGCGCCGGCTGGAAGTCCGCCGGCTTGGGCAAGTGCCCTATCTTGAGGCGCTCGATCATCAGAACCGCCTGGTCGAAGCACGCAAGCGCGACGAGATCCCGGATCAGCTCCTCCTTCTCGAACATCCCCCGGTCATCACCGTCGGCGTCAGCGGCAGACAGCACCGCGAGCACCTCCTGGCCGGGCCTGACGAGCTCGCCCGCCGGGGCGTCGAGCTGGCGGATGTCCCTCGTGGAGGCGACATCACCTATCACGGTCCGGGGCAGCTGGTCGGCTATCCCATTCTCGATCTCAAACCGGACCGGTGCGACGTGCACCGATACGTCCGCGACCTGGAAGAGACCCTGATTCGCGCCGTCGCCCGCTTCGGGGTCGCCGCGGGGCGAGTGGACGGATTGACCGGCATCTGGGTCGGCACCGACAAGCTGGGCGCCATCGGGGTCCGCCTGTCGCGGTGGGTGACGAGCCACGGGTTCGCGCTGAACGTGGCCACCGAGCTCGACGCGTTCGACCTCATCGTGCCCTGCGGGATCGAGGGGCGCGGCGTGACCTCGCTCGAGCGTCTGCTGGGCCGGTTGCCGCCCTGGACCGACGTCGAGACCGCGGTGGCCGAGGAGCTCGCCTCCCGCTTTGACCGCTCCCGGGAATAAGCCGGCTGCCTCCGGTGTTCTGCATATAGGACACGGAGGAAGCTATGCAGGAGAGCAGAAGCGACCAGGTGCTGGTGCAGAAGCTCCGGGATGGAGAGGGAGCCGCGGTGACCGAGCTGGAATCGGTCTACGGGGCGCGGATCTACCAGCTCGTCCTTCGCTACATGAAGAACCGCGAGGACGCCGAGGAGGTCACTCAGGACGTCCTGCTTCGGGTATTCAACAAGATAGATGCGTTTCGTGGTGATGCCGCTTTGTCGTCCTGGATCTACCGGATCACGTTCAACACCGCGATGTCGAGACTCCGCAGCTTGAAGCATCGGCGACCCGCCGAGGTGCCGCAGGAGCCGATGAACTGGGAGGGGGGGGCGCCGAGCGCCGCCTGGGACGTGGCCGACTGGTCGGACCTGGCCGACGACCAGGTGCTCCGGCACGAGATGCGAACGCGGCTTGTCGAAGCGCTCGGCGAGCTGCCCGAGATCTATCGCGCCGCGGTGCTGTTGCGGGACGTGCAAGGGCTCTCGACCGAGGAGGCGAGCGCCGTGCTCGGGGTGAAGCCCCAGACCCTCAAGTCACGCCTGCATCGTGGAAGGCTGGTGCTGAGAGAGCATCTGTCAGACTTCGCGGCAGGCCTCGCCATGAGGTCCGCGGCCTAGGTTTCTCGGCGAGGCTTCCGTCTAGCGGCGTTGCGAGCTCAGTCAGCGGGTCGGGATCTTTCCAGCTCGACTTGCTCACGCGGGCTGAGAGTAGTCGGCGCCTCGGCCACGACCCCGTGTGGCCCCACCCGCACTTCGACCGCCGGCGCCTCGAATGCTGGTCGCGTGCCGGTCGGTTTCGCCACGAAACAGCTGAACGTGCGCTCGGACCCGGTCAGCATCGCACCGATGAGGGAGACCGCGGCCGACGCGAGCGTGTAGGGTCCTGGAGGCCACAGCCGCTCGGCCCGCTGCCGCAGGCGTGAGAACCGCGGTGGTGACAGGGCGTGTTCCAGCAGTGAGCCGCCGGCGGTCGAGTGGCTCCACCCGATCACCGTGTGCGCCGGCGGCGTTCCCGCCACGCTGATCGCCACCTGGCTCGGTGACACTGCGGTCTCCAGAGCGACAATGGCTCGGAGTGCTGAGGCGAACGCCACCGGCGCCGAACCGACCACGCGCCGTGCTTCGAGTTCCAGCTGCTCCACGGTGCGCGCGACGAGGGGGCCATGACCGGCGCCTGCAAGCACGAGCGGTGATCGTCTCACGAGGCCGGACACCTGTTCGAGCAGGGTCGACGCTTCCTCCGGCGTCCAATCGGCGTCGGGGCGCTCGGCGGGGTCGGCCAGAACCACGAGGGTCGCGCCGATCACCGCATCGAGTCGGCCGCTGGTGACCCGGGTGTCGAAACCCTCCACTGGACCGGCCTGGTTGATGTCGAGCGCTTTGCCGGCCGCCACGCCTTCGGCCGGGTCGATCAGCAGCACCCGACGGGCGTGGCCGCTCTGGGCCAGCCGGTGGGCAAGCGCGCCTCCCAGCGTGCCTGCCCCGAGGATCGCGATGGTTGCCGACATTTGCGGGATTAAGATATCAGGCCACTGCCATGGAACAGCAGACAACCCTGTCGAACCGGGTCGCCATCGTGACGGGTGGCTCCAAGGGCATCGGGCTGGCGACGGCGGCTGCCCTTCACCAGGCCGGAGCGTCGGTCATGATCTGTGGCCGGTCGACGGACGCGTTGCGGGACGCGGTGGCGACGCTGGGCGAGGGGGCACCGGTCGCGACGGTCAAGGCCGATCTCGGTCAGCCTGAACAAGCCGAGGCGGTCGTGCGCGCGACGGTCGAACAGCTGGGTGGGCTCGACATCCTGATCAACAACGCTGGGGTTGGTCGCTTCGGGTCGGTCTCGGACCTGTCGGTCGCCGACTGGCAAGAAGTCATCGGCACCAATCTTTCCGGGGTGTTCTATTGTTCCCGCGCAGCCGTTCCTCTCATGAAGGCTCGCGGCGGGGGATGGATCATCAACGTGAGCAGTCTGGCCGGGAAGCACCCGTTTGCGGGCGGGGGCGCCTATTGCGCGTCCAAGGCCGGACTGAACGCGTTCACCGAGTCGCTGATGCAGGACGTGCGCCGAGACGGGATCAGAGTGAGCGTGGTGTTGCCAGGTTCGGTCAACACCCATTTTGGCGGCGATGGTCCCGACCCGGCCGCCGACTGGAAGCTGACCCCGGATGATGTCGCGCAGGTCATCGTCGACCTGTTGGCTCACGAGCCCAGGAGTTTGCCGAGCCGGGTCGAGATCCGCCCTTCGAGTCCACCTCGCTAGCGTCCACTCGCACGCACAGAACCCATGTCGGAACAACTCGGGAACTACCACCTGCTGGACCCGCTCGGCCCTGGCAGCCTCGGACCCACCTATCGCGCGCGAGACGCGGTTGCCGGTCGCACCGTGCTGGTGGAGGAAGTCAGCGCTCTGATCGGCCGCGACCCATTGGTGAGGAAACGGTTCGCGGCTGACGCCGAGGCGGCGCAAGCGCTCTCGCACCCGAACGTCCTCCAGCTCTACGAACTCGGCACGGCCGGCGACCGGGCGTTCCTGGTGTCTGAATACGCCACCGGCAAACCGCTGCGCTCGGAGACCGAGGGGCAGGGACTCGAGCCTCGTCAAGCGGTCGAGCTGGGTGTGCAGCTGGCTGACGCGCTCAGCGCATGCCATGGACTGGGTCTCAACTATCTGGATCTGACGCCGGACCGGGTGACCCTCAGCACACGGGGGCATGCGAAGCTGTCCGGTGCCGGGTTGTCGGCGTGGCGTCTTCGCGCGGCGAAGCGGGACGGCGCGGACCCGACGCCGGTGGGCCCCTGCCTGTCACCCGAGCAGCGTCAAGGGGACGCGGGTGACCATCGGTCCGATCTGTTCGCGCTGGGGGTGCTGCTCTATCGAGCCCTGGTCGGGCGAGATCCGCCGTCGGATGGCTCGGGGCTCAGACCGGCCGACACCGTGGCCGGCGTCCCGGCCGAGCTCGACCGGATCGTGGCCAGGGTCACCGCCGAGTCACCAGACGAGCGTCACCAGAGCGCGCTGTCGCTCGGCGCCGAGCTCCGGAGCGTGGGAGCTGTGCTCGATGTGCGGAGTGGCGACCGGAGCCCGCCCACGACCGTGACCTCGGCGACGTCGGCCCAGGACGAGGGGACCAGGGCGACGGGGTGGCTGCTCGGGGGCGTCGGCGGCGCGGTGGCGCTACTGCTCTGGTGGCTCTTCGGGTAGCGCGTCAATCCGCCGACACGGTGAGCTCGACTCGACCCGTGCGGAGCTGATCTCCAGCCTTGAGCGTGGCTCGTTCTACCTTCTGACCGTTCACGAAGGTGCCGTTGGTGCTGCCCAGGTTCTCCACCACGAGTTCTCCATCGGCGACGAGCAATCGACAGTGCATCCGCGACACCAGCGTGGCATCGACGACAAAGTCGGCTCGGGTCCCGCGTCCGAGGGTGCGGACTCGACCCGGGGTCATCCGAAACCGGTAGGGACCGCCCTCGGCCTCTTCACTGGAATGTAGGACCCACATCAGCGTTCGCGCGGACGGTTGAGCCATTCGACCAGCCGTTCGATGAACTGCTGGCTGATCGACTGTTGCTCCAGGCTCAGATACTCGGCGTCGCCGACATCGGCACGATCGATCAACAGATGATCGAGCCCGTCGAGGACCACCAGGTCGGTCGACACCCTGCGGTCACGCGCACTGGCGACCTCGAACAGCCGGTCGGTGTGATGAGACGGGATCCGATCGTCGCGCGATCCACGCATGATCAGCGTCGGCTGGCGCACCCGGTCCAGGACGTCGGCGGCGTCGAACTCGAGAAAGCTGCGGAACGCGACGTTGTCGGCCTGGCGGCGCATGTCCCGGGGCACGCCCTCCCAACCGCCCTCACCCAGGACGGCCTGGTGGATGCGTCGTTGCAACGCGATCTTCTCCAGGCTCTCGTCGGCGGGTGAGTTGATCCGCTCGAGCTCCGTCCGTTGCTGTTCGAGGACGAGCTCGGCTCCGCTCGTGCCGGGCGACCCGACCAGCACCAGGTCGTCGGTCCGTCGTTCCCGGACCGCCGTCTGCATCGCCGCCCAGCCGCCCTCGGCGTAACCGAGGACGGCGATCCGGTCCTCGTCGACGTCGTCACGACGATCGAGGAAGCGCACCATCGTGCGTCCGTCATCGCCGTAGGCCTCGTATCCGGCCGATTCGGATCGGCCCCCGCTCTGCGCGACGCCGCGGCGGTCGTAGCGCGCCACGATGAATCCCTCGTCAGCCAGTGCCCCGGCCAGCTGACCGAGCACCGGGACCCCACCGACGGTGCCGTCCCGGTCGGCTCCACCTGCCCCAGGTACGAGCAGGACGGCTGGCCAGCCTGCGTCGGGTGGCGTTTGGTTGACCGGTGTCGTGACGGTGACCGCCAGTGCGAACCCCTCCGAGCGGACGCGGATCTCCTCGTCGCCGGGATGGCTCGTCCGCCGGATCCGGGTGTCGACTGACGAGATGTCCTCGCGAGCCACGTCGATGCTGGCGTCCGGGATGGTGACTCGAAGCAGGCGGTGGTTCGTGTCGGTCCAGACCTCGAGCCCCAGGGGGCGTTGGTCGTAGAGAAATGACACGCGATGGACGAGGGCGTCGAGCAACGCCGGGCCACTCTGGATCTGTTGCGGCAGGATCTGTTCGACCCGGGCCTGGATGCTGCCTTGCGGCGCGACGTAGACCGGGATGAGGTCGCCGCGACTTGCCCCCGCGAGCTGTATCGCCAGCGCCTCGAAGCCACCAAAGAAGTAGTTCGGCAGCACCACCGACCCCGGGGTGAGCGGGTCGGTGTGACTACGTTTCTCGCCCGATTCCTCGACCTCGTTGACAGCCCCCTCTCCCTCGAACCGGGTGGTCAGCGAGAACGGCGCGTTCGAGCGGTAGCCCATGATCCGGAGGCTGTGTGGTCGCCACGCCTCGGTGTAGTGCATTTCGAACAGCTGGTTCTGCAGATCGATGGGCTGCGAGAGGTCGCCGCGCGACCGGATGACCCATCCCTGGGGGCCGCGGGCCACTTCGATCTGCTCGAATCCGATGGGCTGGGAGCGGAAGAAGACGTTGAAGGTGGCTCCGCTCGGCGTCACCTCGACGGTGGGCTGAGCCAAGGCCAGCGGTACCGCCAGGAGCAGGAGGGCGAGAGTACAATACCCCGCGGAGCGCACCACCGACTGAGCATATCACTCCGCCGACGGCGTTCGCAGCGCACGCGGCCGACACCCAGAATGACGACCGACGGCCCGTATCAAGCCGCTCTCGGCGCGGCGGCGTTCGTCGACCTGTCCGGTCGAGGCCGGCTCATGGTGACCGGCGACGACCGGGCCGCCTACCTGCAGGGGTTGCTCACCAACGATATCGAAGCGTTGGGTCGGGGCGAGGGCTGCTATGCGGCCTACCTGACCCCCCAGGGCCGGATGCTCGCCGACATGACGGTCCTCTGTCTGGAAGACGGGATCCTGCTGGACGTCGACGCTTCAGTGACGTCGCTGCTCCGCGAGCGCTTCGAGGAGTTCATATTCACCGAGGACGTCGCGGTCGACGATCGGTCCGATTCGTGGACATCGGTGGGTGTGCACGGGCCGACGGCCGCGGCCCTGCTGGCCACGGTGTTCGACCTGGAGCAGGGAGCGTTCGACGCGCTCGCCGAGCATGCCACTCTGCCGGCGCGGCTCGGCGGCGTCGAGGTCGTCGTCGCGGGCAGTCGTGCGCTGGGCGTGGCGGGCTTCACCGTGTATGCCGGGACGGCGTCCGGCTCCGCCCTGCTCGAGAGGTTGCGCCAGGAGGGGGCGGCGCGGCTGTCGGCCGATGAGGCAGAGGCGCTTCGTATCGAGGCGGGCCGGCCGGCATTCCCCGCCGACCTCGGGTCGGACGTGATCCCGCTCGAAGCCGGTATCGAGGACCGCGCCATCAGCATGACCAAGGGCTGCTATGTCGGCCAGGAGGTCATCGTCAGGATCCTCCACCGTGGTGGAGGACGGGTCGCCCGACAGCTGGTCGGTCTCGTGTTCGATGGCGACGAGGGCACCGTCGAGGCGGGCACCGAGCTCGTGGCCGATGTCAGCGAGCCTGGCGACGATGCGGTCGGTGCCGTGACGTCGGCGGCTCGCTCTCCCGGTTCGGGCTCCGTGATCGGGCTCGGTTACGTCAAGCGGGAGCTCGGCGAGGCGGGCACGCGGCTCCGGACGGCCGGCGATGGTGGTCGGGTGGCGAGGGTCGCCTCCTTGCCGCTCACCGGGCCGGTTGGTTCGCCAGCTTCTGGATGAGCTCCTCGTCGGCTGGGGGGAACCGGAGCGCGGTGAGCTCCTGGCGGGCGACCCATCTCAACTCCTGCCCTTGCTGCGGGGTGGCTACCCCTAGGGCCCGTCCGGCGTAGAAGCTCAGCTCCACCTTTCGATCGGGATAGGTGAACCGGCTCCGGTGGAGGAGCGGGCCGACCGCGATCTCCACCGCGAGCTCCTCACGCAGCTCACGGATCAGCGCCTGGACCGGTTCCTCTCCCGGTTCGACCTTGCCGCCCGGGAATTCCCAGTAGCCCGCCAGATGAGTGCCCTCCGGCCGCCTGGTGATACAGATCCGCCCATGGTCCTCCAGCACGACGGCGACCACGGAGACGAGCGGGGCCCCGTCACCTTCCGTCACGACGCACCGCGCTCGAGATCGGGGTTGAAGGGATACGCCTCGCAGATGGCACGCATCGGGCACACCAGGCAGCGAGGACCGCGAGCGATGCACACGAGCGCGCCGAGATCCATCAGGGCCTGATTGAAGTCGAACACGTCCTTGCGCGGCAGCAGCGCCTCTGACATTGCCCAGAGCTGCTTGTCGAGCGCGGCCGCCTTCCGGTCACCTCGCCCGATGAACACCCGGAACAGCACCCGGGCGACGTTGGTATCGACGATGGGCGCGCGGCGTCCGAAGGCGAAGCTCTGGACCGCTCCCGCGGTGTAGGCGCCAATCCCCTTGAACGAGCGCAACGTGGCCTCGTCCGATGGGAGCTCCCCGTCGTGCCGATCCACCACTTCCCGGGCGATCTGATGAAGGCGTCGAGGACGAGCGTTGTAGCCTAGCGGCCGCCAGGTGCTGGCCACTTCGTCGACCGGTGCCGTGGCCAGCGCTTCGAGGGTCGGGTATCTGGTGAGCCACTCCTCGTACTTCGGGAGGACCCGGTCCACCTGGGTCTGCTGCAGCATCATTTCCGACACGAGGATCCGGTAGGGATCGCGGGTCCGTCGCCACGGCAGGTCGCGTCCGTTACGTCGGTACCAGCCGAGCAGGCGGCGTCTGAACCGACGCCGCAGCGACGGGGAGGGCAGCACGGAAGGCTCCATCAGCACGGCACTATAATCGACGCGTGAAGATTTACACCCGCACGGGAGACCAGGGCGAGACGGGACTCCTGGATGGTCGCCGGGTCTCCAAGGCGGAACCACGGGTCGATGCCTATGGCGAGGTTGACGAGCTCAACGCCTGTCTCGGTGTCGTGCTCGGCACCGGGCTTCACGACGATCTGGCCCGGATCCTGACCCGGGCGCAGGGCCAGCTGTTCTCACTGGGGGCCGAGCTGGCCGACCCGGCGGGCAACCTCGGAGCCGGCCGGGCGTCGGTCGATCCGTCCGAGATTGCGGCGCTCGAAGAGGCCATCGACGCGATGGAGACCGAGCTGCAACCGTTGAAGCGCTTCATTCTCCCAGGTGGTCATCCGGCCGCCGCGGCGGCTCATCTGGCGCGCGCGGTCTGCCGGCGAGCCGAACGCCGGATGGCGGGGTTGGGGGAAGGCAAGGTCGCCACCTCGTCGCTCGCCTACGTGAATCGGTTGTCAGACCTGCTGTTCGTGATGGCGAGGGTCGTGAACGCGCGGCATGGGGTCACCGAGCAGGAGTGGTAGCCAGGGTGTCGGGCTGTTCCGCCGAGCGCCGGTCCTGGCGCTCCATGTCGGCTCGCACGACGTCGAAGACGGCCCGGGCCAGCTCCTGCGACACCCGTTCCCGGATGCTGCCGCACTCGACCAGGAGATCGCCGGAGCCGGTTCTCAGGAGTACGTCCCAGCGGTCGTGTGCGATCCCCTCGGGCCGGTCCGCGAACGAACCCGAGTCGCCGGCGTCGGTGGCGCCGTGGCGCCGCGTCGCGTAGGACACCAGCGGAGAGCCGTTGATGAGGACCCGGACCAGCCGCACATCGTCTCTCGGGACGACGTGGGTGCCCCAGTAGTAGTGATCGTCGTCGGCGACGAACAGCTCGAGGCCTTCTTTAGTGGGGATCTCGGCGACCACCTGTCGCCCGGATTCCAGCAGTGAACGCCGCTCGCGGTCCCGACTGCGCTGGTGATAGCGAAGGGTCGAGATCAACCCGAGGGCGAACAGGAACAGACCGAGCGCCACGATTCCTGCGACGACATCCCGCATCGCAGCCATGCTACCAGGATTAGAATCGCCCAGATCCGATGTCGTCGACCGGTAGCCCGACCGATTCCTCGCTCGCCTCGGCCTACGCGGCGTGTGTCCAGATGGCGCGCAGCCACTACGAGAACTTTCCGGTTGCGTCGTGGGCGCTTCCCTCGCCGATGCGTCCCCACATCGCTGCCATCTATGCGTTCGCCCGGACCGCTGACGACTTCGCCGACGAGGGTGCGCTGAGCCCCGAAGAGCGACTCCGGCGGCTGGACGACTGGGGAGCCCGCCTTCGCGATGCGGTCGGTGGCGAATCGGTGTCGGTCGATGCGGCCGATCCGCATGGAGCGGTGTTCCTGGCCCTGGGTAACACGATTCGCGAGTGTCGTCTCCCGGCGGGGCTGTTCGAAGACCTCTTGAGCGCCTTCCGACAGGACGTCGGTACGCATCGCTACCAGACCTGGGACCAGTTGCTGGACTACTGTCGTCGGTCCGCCAACCCCGTCGGCCGCCTCGTGCTGAGGGTGGCCGGGCACGACGACGCACGGCTCGACCAGGCATCCGATTCCCTGTGCACGGCGTTGCAACTGACCAACTTCTGGCAGGATCTGGCCCGGGACCACGCCGCCGGTCGGATCTACGTCCCGGCCGAGGACCGCGATGCGGTCGGTGCCCGCGAGACCGATCTCGAGTCGGCCCGCTTCACCCCAGCCTGGCGCAGCGCGCTCGAGCGGGTAGGCGCGCGGACCCGTGAGTTGTTCGGCCAGGGGCGCTCGGTGTGCGACGGGGTGGGTGGACGCCTGGCGTTCGAATTGCGACTGACGTGGCTTGGGGGGCTCCGGATTCTCGACCGGCTGGAACAGTCGGGGTGGGACGTGTATGCCCGACGTCCCACCCTGGGCGTATCCGATGCCGCGGTAATGCTCTGGCAAACCGCGGTCTGGCGGCGCAGCTAGGGCGGAGCTCGGCGAGTGGCTCGAGACACCAACTTCTACTACTCGTTCCTGGTCTTACCCGCCGACCAGCGGCGCGCCATCGTCGCGGTGTGGGATTTCTGTCGCGCGGTGGACGACGCGGTGGACGAGCCCGCGGCTGACGCTCCGGTCGACGCACCGGAGATGGCGCTGGCCCGATGGCGGAGCGAGCTGGATGCCTGCTTCGGGAGGTCGACCCCGTCCACCGCTCAAGGGCTGGCGCTGAAGCCGTTCGTGGAGAGGTTCACGCTGCCACGGGAGCCGTTCGATGATCTGATCGACGGCGTCGCGATGGACACCGAGACCCGTCGCTATCAAACGTTCGACGACCTGTACGAGTACTGCATCCGTGTGGCGTCGGCGGTCGGGCTGTTGTGCATCCAGATCTTCGGTTACCGCGACGCCGGGTCACGGGACTATGCCGTGGCCCTCGGCGTGGCGCTGCAGCTCACCAACATCATCCGCGACCTTCCTGGCGACCTGAGGGTCGGTCGGCTCTACGTGCCCCAGGAGGACCTGCGGCGGTTCGGCTGTACCGAGGACGACCTGCGAGCCGGGCTGTCGGAGCCGGTGCGGGCGCTGCTCGCGCATGAGTGCGAGCGGGCCAGGAGCTATTACGAGCGCGCCCGGCAGGTGCTGCCCCCGTCCGAGCGGCGGCGTCTGGTCGCGGCCGAGATCATGGGGGCCATCTACTTCGAGATCCTGACGCGGATCGAGGCGCGGGGTCACGACGTCTTCTCGGAAGTGGTCCGGGTGCCCCGACCACGCCGTGCCTGGATCGCCGTCTCCGTGTGGGTCAGGACGATGGCTGGCCTGTGAGCACGACCGACTTCGACGCGGTGGTGCTTGGTGCCGGCTTCGCCGGGCTGAGTGCGGCGACGGCCCTCTCCGAGCGGGGCCGGCGCGTGCTGGTGCTCGAGGCTGCGTCCCGGCTGGGCGGCCGGGCCGCCTCGTTTCGCGATGGCGTCACCGGCGAGCTGGTCGACAACGGCCAGCACGTGCTCTTTGGCTGCTACCACGAGACGCGGCGGTTTCTTGCCCGGATCGACGCGGCGGCGGGACTTCGGGTGGCACCGGATCTGGACGTCGTGTCGGTGACACCGGAAGGCGAGAGCACCCGTTTCGTCTGCCCGTCGCTGCCCCCACCGCTGAATCTGCTGGCGGGCGTGCTCGAATGGGAGGCGCTCGGATGGCGGGACCGCCTTGCCGTGCTTCGTCTGGCCGGGCCCCTCCGGCTGGCCCGGAGGGAACTGCTCCGGGGCGACGTACGGGCCGCATCGGACGACGAGACGGTGACCAGCTGGCTGGTCCGTCACGGTCAGACCAGCCGGATCCGCGACCTGCTGTGGGAACCGTTGGCGCTCGCCGCTCTCAACCAGAGTCCGGATGTGGCCGCGGCCCCTACCTTTGTTCGGGCGTTGGCGATGATGGCCGGTTCGACACCGTCCGACGCGGCGGTCGCTCTGCCGCTGCGTCCCCTGGGCGAGCTGTATGCGGAGCCGGCGCGGCGCTTCATCGAGGGGCGTGGCGGTGAGGTGCGCCTGGCCACCGCCGGACGCCTTCGAGTGGCCGGGGGCCGATTGGCGGTCGACATCGGTGAGCAGCCCCTGACCGTCGACACCGTCATCTCGGCGGTGCCATGGTTCGCCTTGAACGACGTGTTCGGAGATGCCCCGCCCGTGGGGATGGAGTCCACCTGCGAGGTCGCCCGCCGGATGGAGCCCTCACCGATCGTGACGGTGAATCTCTGGTTGGACCGACCGGTCGTCGACCGTCCGTTCGTCGGACTTCCTGGCAGGACCATGCAGTGGGTGTTCGACAAGGCGCAGCTCTTCGGTGGCACGACCTCGCACCTTTCCCTGGTGTCGAGTGGAGCCTCGACGCTGGGGAACGCATCGACCGAGACGCTCATCACCCGGGCGACCGACGAGGTCCGGGCGGCGTTGCCGGCGGCGGCCGACGCAGTCCTCACCCGGGCGACCGTTGTCCGGGAGCCGCGGGCCACGTTCTCGTTGGCGCCGGGGCAGCCTCCGCGGCCCGGCACCCGGACCGCGGTCGACGGGCTCTTTCTGGCGGGTGATTGGACCGATACCGGGCTCCCGGCTACGATCGAAGGAGCGGTGGTGAGTGGTCATCGAGCCGCGGCGGCCAGCCTGGCGCGCGTCGCTGGAGCCACGGGGCGGGTGGCCTGAGATCTAGTCATGGCATCGGTAGTTGTTCACTATCAGGAGATCGCGCTCAAGGGAAAGAACCGCCCGTGGTTCGTGGAGCGGCTGGTCAGCAACATCAGGTCGGCTACCGCCGATCTGGGACACGTCAAGGTGCGTGCGCTGATGGGCCGGATCGAGCTGCGCTACTCCGATGAGTCCATCTGGGACGAGCTTCGAGACCGTCTGGCGAGACTTCCCGGCATTGCCAACTTCTCTCGGGCCATCCGGACCGAACGTGATCTCGACGTGATCGCCGAGACCGCGCTGACAGAGCTTGGCGACGTCGAGGCAGGCACGTTTCGGGTCAAGGCGCAGCGAGCCGACAAGCGCTTTCCGCTGACCTCGCCCGAGATCGAGCGCCAGCTCGGAGGGCGTCTGAAGGCCGCGCGCGACTGGACCGTCAGCCTGACCGCCCCCGAGCTCACGGTTCGCGTAGAGATTCTCAACGACGAGGCGTTCTGCTATCTCCGGAAGGAGCCGGGGCTGGGCGGATTGCCGAGCGGCGTCAGCGGCCGCGTGGCGTGTCTGCTGTCCGGCGGGATCGACTCTCCGGTGGCGGCGCACCGCATGATCAAGCGGGGCTGTCGCGTCCGTCTGGTGCACTTCCACAGCTACCCGATCCTGTCGCGGACCTCACAGGACAAGGCGGTCGAGCTCACCGAGCTGCTGACCCGTCATCAACTCGACAGCCGGCTCTATCTGGTGGCATTCGGCGAGATCCAGCGGCGGGTGGTGCTGGCGGTGGCCCCCCCGCTGCGGGTCGTCG
>MDTE01072767.1_pt1 | contig 20864 bp, 16 predicted proteins | sample 811231 | NCBI WGS metagenome assembly MDTE01 (sample SAMN05326651, study PRJNA326480) | marine metagenome | isolation source: seawater | place: Indian Ocean: Red Sea | collected 2010
AAATCTAGAGGCTTTAGTGAAAATATAATTAATAAAATATTGACTGATAACCCTAAATCAATATTAGCATTTGCTACCCCTAAATAAAATTTATGGATTTGAATAACATAATATTTGTTGAAAATTATTCGCAATTATTGGATATGAAAAAGTTAATCCAAAAAAATGAATTCGTCTCTTTTGACTTAGAAGCTAATGGACTACACAGATACCCTGAAAAGGTATGTTTATTACAATTTGCAACAGATAAAAACATATATTTAGTTGATCCTTTAATTATAGAAGATATATCTCCATTAAGAGAAATTTTTGTGGATGATTCTATACAAAAAATAATTCATGCTTCTGGTTATGATATAAGATGTTTAGATAGAGATTGGGGCTTTAGAATAAAAAATATATTTGATACGAGTATTGCAGCTTCTTTTATAGGTTCAAATAAATTGGGGTTAAACTCGTTATTAAATGAACATCTCTCTCTTAATTTACCTGAGAATAAGATTTTTCAAAAAGCCGATTGGACTAATAGGCCTTTGAGTAAAGATTTAATTAAATATGCATCTGAGGATGTATTATATTTAAAAACTCTTAGAGATATATTAATTAATAAATTAGATAAATTAGGAAGGCTAGAATGGGTAATTGAAGAATTTCATCTTTTAGAATCAATTAGATATGAATTCAAAAATGAAGAGACAGCATATTTGTCTATAAAAGGTACTGGTGTTTTAGATTCAAGATCCTTAACTATATTAAGTTGTTTATATAAATTTAGAGACTTAGAGGCGAGAAGACATGATAAACCTCCATTTAAAATAATTTCAGATCGTAAATTAGTGGAAATGTCGAATAATTGGAAGGATGAAATAAAAAAATTAGATAATATCAGTTTTAAAAAAAATGCTTTTTATTTACGCTTGTTTAAAGCATTTGAAAAAGGAATAAACTGTGAAATTAAACCGAGACCCAAAGTTGAAAAGAAAATTATAAAAATTTCTCATGATGATCAAATAAATATGAAAGAAAGATTACATCATTTGAAATCTTGGAGAAATAGAATGTCTAAGAAATTGAACATAGCACCTTCATTAGTATGGCCTCTTGCAAGCCTTAATAGATTGTCAAAGAAAAGTCATAAATTTGAATTGGAGTTATTTGATATATCTATTAGAGATTGGCAGAAAAAAATATTTAGTAAAGATTTGGATCAATTTTTATCATCATTACTAAAAATTTAATAATGGATTGTTTTTGAGTGTAAATATATGAGATTTAAAAATTTGAAAGTACCTTTTCCAATTGGTGTTGAATATTTTAGGAGTGGAGTTCCTAAAATAGAAGTTTGGGAGGAAGACTTTGAAGAGATTAAAAAAAGAGGATTTAATATTGTTCGAACTGCATCTTATTGGAATTGGATGGAACCTGCTAAAGGTAAATATAATTTAGATGATATTGATAAATTTTTTGATTTAGCTCAAGAAAAAGGTTTATATGTTTGGATAGACATAATGCTAGCAACTCATGGATCATGCCCAGAATGGTTGGTTAAAGAATATCCTGATATTTGTTCGGTAAATTATTTAGGTAATTATATAGTTCCTGATGGGCATCCAGCTTATTCTCAAGGGGCTATGAGACATTGTTATGACCATCCTGCATGGAGAATATATGGAGGAAAATTATTAGATCATGTGATTAAAAGATATAGAAACCATAAAGCAATGTATATATGGGGGCTTTGGGACGGTATAAATTTATCAACAGCTTGGACAAATCAAGGGGGAGGTTTGCCATGTTATTGTTCTTATACTATAAAAAACTATATTAATTGGTTGAAAAATAAATATGACTTATCACAATTAAATCAAAGAGTTTTAAGAAATTATAATTCTTGGGATCAAATAGAAATACCGAGATCAAATCAAAATATTTTAGAAATGTTACTTTATAAGCAATTTCATTATGAAAATTTATCAGATCATTTACAATGGATGATAAATAAAACAAGGACATTAGATTCTATACATGAGACTCGGACTCATGGTGGATGGATACCACGACCTTGGGATGAGATATGTGCAGAGGTTGCAGATAGTTGGGGAATGTCTATGCCTTCTAATAATTTATTAAATGAAAATGCGTCTTTATTAATAAGTGAAAGAGCTTTTGCATTTTCTTGGGCTAGATATTTAGGGAATAATAATCGTTGGTGGAATGAAGAAATATATTCAGGTATGTCTCCTGGAGGTTTAAACAGAGGAAATCAAACAAAACCTGAAGAATTATCAATTTTGTTATGGATGACTTTAATTTACGGTGCAACTGGAGCTATGTTTTGGCAATATAGGCCTGATTATATGGCTTTTGAATCACCTGGCTATAATTTGGCAGCTTTAGATGGTAAGCCAACTCAAAGATTAGAACAAGTTACTAAGGATATATCAAATATAAAGCAGATATATGATCATTTGCCTTTACAATTTTTTGATAGTCAAATTGCTATATTAAATGATCAATTATCACATGAAATTTTTACATATAATGATATGGGAGATGATTTTATTCGTGAAATTAGAGGAGTGTTTAAAATATTTTGGTCTAAAGGAGTACAACCAGACATAATTTCCTCCAAAACTGATTTTATGAAATATAATCTGGTTTTATTACCAAATATTTCAATTATCACTGAAAAAATATTTAATAGTATTAATGAGGTGCTAAATACAAGTAATAATACAAAATTTATAGCTACTAGTAACTTTGGTTTATATGCAGAGAATGGGATGTCGAGCTATAATCCACCAGATAAATTTGCGGAAAAATTAGGTGTTAGAGTTGCTGATTTTTTTAATCTAACTCAAAGAGATATTGATATAGGGAATAATATTTTGGAAACATCTTTAGGTAGTTATAGAATAACTAAACCGACTAGTTTTATAATTCTTGATCCAAAAAACTCTTCAGGAATTGCAGCTAAATTAAATGGAAACATTGTAGGTATAGAAAATTTAAACAAGAGGTTTACTTGGTTTGGGTTTCCTTTTGAGTCCTTATCTAATAATAAAGATTTTTGTAATACACTAATTGATAAAAATAAACTTATTCAGCAAATCCATGTCAATATTCAAAATGTAATTCCAATAATCAGGAAATCTAATAAAAATGGAATATTAGTATTTCTTTTTAATTTAAATGAAAAAGATATAATATGTAAAGTAACTTCAAAATTAGATATAAAAACTGGTATAGATTTAATTAATGATGAAATCTTAGATTTATCTAATAATATATTTAATATTAGGATCAAAAAATGGGGATTAGCTATAATTCATTGTGATTATAAATAGGATGAGATTATGTCCAAAGAGATTTATACATTAAAATTATCTTCATATCTGGGTTATATTTCTAGTCACTCTACTGTTGAAATATTAGATAGTAATTATTTTAAATTAAGAAAAAGGAATTTAGTCACACATTTTTATATTTTAGAACAATGTTATATATTATATTTACATTTAGCTCTTAGAGAAGCTATGTCAAAATATGGTGTTATAGGAAGAAGCATTATTTTTGACAATATTAAACCACATTCTTTTGATCATATCCCTATGCACTTGGAGGCATATTTTGGTCGTCTTGAAGAAAAAAAGGATTATTTGAAAAGTTTACATGATGGCTTTATGTCAAGATTAAATTATTCGGATAAACGTTATTCTCTTTTTAATAATTTTAATGATATTGAAAAAGAATTAATTCTAAATATACAAAATTTAGTAAAAGCTTCAGATCTGGATAAAGAGTTTTTGAATTCTATTAGTTCTTCTATTAGGCATAGAGGAAGTTTAATAAAAAAATTAGTAAAGGAATTAATAGAATTTAATAACCAAAAAATTGTTAATGATAAGAAAGCATTTAATAAAATAGAATCTAAACTTAACGATAATTTAAGTAATGCAAAAAAGAAGATTGAATCAATATTAATTAAAAATGAAATGAATCAAAAAGAAATTAGACAAATAAAAGGCTTTCGTACAATTATATTAAGAAAAGCATTAACTGATTTAATTAAAGATAATAGTATTGAAAGATTAGGAAGTGGTAAAAAAGGAGACCCATACCGGTACAGAAAATCTGGATCCGTGGATCCTTAAATTGCGGAACCGGATTTTTCTGCATGCCAGCTTGAACCAGTGGGGACTTCTAAAAGGTGGTTCCTCGATTTTTGCTGGGTGTTATTATTTTGTATCTTTTTTAAGGAAATCATAAACAACTTTACCATAGTTTTCAGTAAAATCTGTTTCAATATAATATGCTCCATAATACTCTTCAGGAGTAAAATCTGATAAATCATAAATTGGCATAGGGTTAAATTCTACTACTCCATTACCATATTGAATTGTCTTAAATGTTTGGTCACTCTGTACGTCCTTGCCGTCAATTATTTGCATTACATCTAATGTATCTTTTTCAGCACCAGGTATTACCTTTAATCTCCATGAATGTTCTGTTTTAGGTAATTGTTCAATATCAATTTTCTTTTCCATTGTACTTCTAATGTTCATTATGGATTGATTGGCTATCTCTGTGTTTGTATACATAATTCTTTCATACATTCCTACTTTGATGTCTGCAAAAACCTTAGGTGTACCATATATTTCTCTTCCTGCGGGAATACTTGATTTAGAGTTTAAGAATGCTATAACACAAAAATAGCCTTCATAGTTTTTATATTTGCATTTAACAGAAAGTGTACTTTCTTCAAATTGACCATAATTTGAACACCATTCTATACTCATTCCAGAAGCAATGCACAATCTATCATCAGATGGCTCAAAGCAACTTGGTAAAACTCGACTGATTGCATTTTTATCAGCTTTAAAATGTATTTGGTGTGATTTAACTCCTTTATATATTGCTGGAGGTTTAGGGAAATATGTTGAGTATGCTGGCATTCCGTTAATTTTATCTAGAGGTATTGTCATTTTATATGTCCTTAAATATAGTGTTAAAGTTCATCTCCAATCGACGATTACTCCTCCAATACTTAGATCTCCTTTATCGAGTCTATCGTATATTTCAGGTATTTCATTCCATTTAATTTTGTGTGTAATCATCGCATCCATTTGCAATCTGTTTTCAGATAATAATTTGATCGTCATATCCGTAGAATTCTTTTTATCCCATCTGTTTCCATCTGAATCATAACCATAAACTGTACGTAGGTTTAATGCATTTGAAAAATATGGGTGACCCACTGGGTTATATTTAGGCATATCAGTATGTCTAGCAACTACAACTACAACACCTTTTCTTCTAACAATATCTGAAGAAGTTTTGATAGCATTCCAATTAGATGCAGCTTCTATAGCTATATCAACTCCTTGTCCATTGCTAATTTTATTTATTTCATTTTCGAATTTAGGATCAGTAGGACTAAGAACTAGATCAGCTCCCATAGTTTTTGCTAAACCTTGTCTAGATTTATCAAGATCAATACCTATAGTGTTGATCCCAAATGCTTTACAATAAGCAAGTGCTGATAGCCCTATAACTCCTAGGCCTATTATAGCTACTATTTCACCCATGGATGGATCTCCTGTCCTCAACGCTATTTGACCAACTCCCAGAATATTTAGCATTACTGCATGTTCTACTGGTATATTACTAGGTATTTTTATTGCTTGGTCTGCTTTGGCTGCTGCATATTGTTTGTGAGTTTCTCCCAAAAACACATGGTCTCCTAATTGAAAATTTTTTACATCTTTTCCAATTTCAATAACTTCACCTATCATTGAATATCCATTTTCCGTTTTATCTTTAGGGAATGGAACTCCTCCATGGAGCATTTCACCTTCGTGATCTACCGGAATCCATCTATATACTCGAATTTCTGTTCCAGTACTTATTGCTGTTACTAATGTTTTAACTAATATTCCATCATTTGGGCATTTTGGAATAGGTATATCTTCAAATTGTGTTTTACAGGGACCTGTAACTATAAGTCGTTGCATTAAACTTTCTCCATATCATTTTATAAATTCTAATTTAGACATTATATACCAGTTATTTATTAACGAAAGATTTTGCTGCAGAATAAAATAATTCTGCAGACTTAATTACTCTATATACTTCACCAGCCATTTTTTTTCCATTTTTATTTACTGATTCTATAACTTGTTTTTCAAAATCTTTAACATCAGGATGGTCTATTTCTCCAGGCCTCCCAATTGATTGTGCAAAATCTTTTGGTCCTATTGCATAGAAATCAATACCAGGAACTTTTACAATTTCATCTAATTCCTTCAAAACATCTTTATGTTCTAATAAAGAAATTACTATAATTTGAGAATTGGTATGTTCCATAAACTCTTTTCTTCCTGGGCCAAAACCAAAATGTGTAGCTCTAGATAAAGATAAGCTTCTAGTTCCTAATGGAGAATATTTGCAAGCTTTAGATAAGTTTTCAGCATCTTCTTTTGTATTGATATTTGGCCCATGAATACCTAAAATTCCTCTTTCAAGAAAAGAATGTATAGTTGATCTTTCGATATTTGGTACCATAGCAAATGGAGTTAATCCTGCCATCTCAGCTATTCTTGTTTGGTCTTCTAAAGAATCAGGTGTAAATGTGCCATGTTCACCATCAAAAAGTATAAAGTCAAAACCTGCCATTCCCAGTAATTCGATTTGTTCAGATGAGGGAGAATTTAATTGACAACCATAAGAAAGCTTATGGGTTTTTATGTTTTTTATTAAATTGTTTATTTTCATATTTGTTCCTAAGAATTTATTTGTATATACAAATAAAACAATTCATCAGTTTTTTACTATCGATTTCATTTCCATTATATGTTCAGGTCCTGTAGCACAACATCCTCCAATTATTTGTGCGCCTAAATCTTTCCATTCTTTTGCAAATTCAGCTAATCTTGATGGGGAATACTGTTGTGTTTGGAATATGTCTTTTCCGTCTGAAGGTAGTTGATTTGTTAAAATAGATCTGTTTTCAATTGGGCCAGTAGGGTTGTATCCTATATTTGGGTATGCCCCAATTGGTCCGTTAAAAGCATCTTTTAATATAGGCATTCTCGCAGATATTGCCTCTGGATTACTGCACATTAGAAGGATTGCATCTACAGGATGCCCTTTTAGTGCTTCAGCTAGTTGATATAAAGTTTCTTCTGTTTTTCTGCTTCGAATAGCATCTTGATACTGCATACTTCCCTTCTGACCTATATGTCTTACTGCCAAAAATACAGGTAATCCTACTTCAGCACAAGCGTATACTGCTGCGACACAATCAGGTATAAATCCTAAGTACTCAGCTAATATTAAGTCTACTCCGATGTCGGAGAGTAATTTTGCATGATCATAATATTCTTTATAGAATTTTTTTTCTCCCATATGTTCAACATCTGGAATAGGAATATCTTCAAGAGTTTGCATTGTTGGAGCAGCTATGCCTCCTGCGACGTAGGCTTCAGGGTTTTCTTCATTACGTGCAATTACTGCGTTTTCTCCTGCAGCTTTAGCATATTCCATCCATTTATCACCAAGGCCTATACTATTCATTCTTGAAGGGATTGTCCAAAAATTATTACTAATAATAATATCAGCACCTACTCTAAGGTAGTCTTTATGTACTTGTTGTACTACTTCAGAAAATTCGATATTAGCTGTAGCTGACCATGCTTTTAACCTACTTGTAGCTCCCTTGAGTACATCAGCTCCTCTTCTTTGTAGCTCTGAACCTGTTCCTCCATCAAGCAGAAGCATTTCTCCTTTAGATAATTTATCCATAATTTTTATTTTAGGCATTTATTTGACTCCTTAGAATAGATTTTTATATTTTAGGGTTTTGTTTGTGCCAATCTGTTACAGATTGGAATTTTTTGCCCATTGAGATTAAAAAATTCTCAGAGTAAGGGCTACTCATAATTTGTAAACCTGTAGGAAGTTTGCTTTTTGGTTCAAAGCCATTAGGTAGTGAAATCGCTGGTAATCCAGCCAAATTACCTATACTACCCATAGGGTCACTAGAAGATATAAATGAATCTCGGAAATTTTCATTTAAAGGAAGTGCGGTTGAGGGTCTTGTTGGTGCAATTAATCCGTCATATTCTTGAAATATATCTCTTGAGATGGAGGATGTTACTCTTCTCATTCTTAGAGCTTTTATGTAGTCTTTTGCACTTATTAAGGTTCTTGGGATTGCACTGTATCTATCTTCTATAGCTGTTAATTTTCTTAATGCACCTGAATCTATTATATTTTCTAATGCACTATAAGATTCAGCATTTGATATAGTTTGAATTATTGATTCATAAGGGTATTGAGGTAAATCTATTTCATCAATGTTTGCAAATTTTGATAATTCATTAACACTATTGTGAAAATTAATTTTCACACTTTTACTACAATCATTTAGGATATTTCTGAATATAGCTAACTTAGGTTTTGATTGAGGGTTATATTCGCTTATATAAGAGAATTTTCTTCTAGAACTCGAGGAATCTTTTGGATCAAACCCGGATATTGCATTTAATACTATGCCACAGTCATCAGCTGATAAACCCATAGGGCCGATTTTATCTAGTGTCCAAGATAAAGCCATGGTTCCATGCTTACTTACTATTCCTAAAGTGGGTCTAAGTCCAGTTATACCACAATAAGCTGATGGTATTAATATTGAGCCCCAAGTTTCTGTTCCTAGTGCAAAAGGGACTAAACCTGCAGCAACTGCTGATCCTGATCCACTAGAAGATCCTCCAGCCCATTTTGTTATATCCCAAGGGTTAATTCCTGGACCGGTTATTGATGCGTTAGGATATTTATAACCCATGCCTCCAGCTAGTTCTACCATTGATAGTTTTACTAAGGGAATGGCACCTGCTTTATTCAGTTTTTTTATTACAGTCGCAGTAAACTCGAATTTTTGACTTTTTAAAGGACTAGCACCCCAAGTAGTAGGTGGAGTATAATTTTTATTTATATTTAAGTCTTTATAGCTTAATGAGATTAAGTCTTTAATTCCGTAAGGAATACCATGTAATAACCCCTTGTTTTTTAATTTATCAGCTTTGCTTGACAATTTTTCAGCCAATTCTGGAAGTAGAGTGACTATAGCATTATATTTATATCCATAATCAGAGAGTCTCTTTGAAAAATATTTAGTTACTTCCTGGGAGCTTATCTTTTTATTTTTAATTAAATTAGATATCTCTCTTATGGATTTAAATTTAAGTGAATTATTTGACATATATTTATTCTAAAGGTTTTGCATTAAATGGCTGTATACTGTTATCTATTGTATATTTATTCAAAGAATCAGATATTTCATTTATATTTGATATGATATTTTTTATATCATCTTTTTCTTTATCTAAAATCATGTTTTTATATTTTGTCTTTAATATTTCATAATATGAATTCGTAATTTCTTTATTATTCATTTGAAAGTCACCTTTCTAAAGATATTTGTTGAATTTTCTAATATATTACATATATTATAAATTTGCTATATTACAATATATTATTATTTTAAACCAGGAGGTGGAATTGGACCCAATAATAAAAAATTTTCAAAATTATTCAAACCCTATATTAGGAGAAAAAGATGGAGCACCCACTGTTGTTTCTCTATATCATGATCATGAACCTGGAGACATGAGCCCTCACCATTCACATGACTGGGAACATCAAGCTTTCATTACTCGAGGATCAGGAATAGTATGGGTGGATGGTAAGGAATACCCTATTTCAACAGGAGATTTTGTTTTAGTTCCTCCTAATTCATCTCATTATTTTAAAAATACCGGAACATCTGTTTTGAGTAGAGTTACATTTAATCCACTTAGAAGCGAAGATCACCTTGTATAAGGTTTGTTTTTTTCAATAATTAGAGCATACAAAAAATTAATAACTTTTTTAAACTTGAGTAATCCGTAAGTATTTTTAACCAGTAATCAGAAGACTCTTTAAACTTTAGTAAGTTATGAGTTTTATATCCGTTTATGTTTTTCTGTAGTATTTTACAAATAATTTACGTGTATTTCCCGATCCATTTTGATCGAAAAATACTGAGATTTTATCTCAATAAACAAAAACGATGATGATACTAAAACCCCTTTACAAATTTATGTATATGATTAAATATATTCATATTTGGAGGGTATATGAATAATTTAAGAAGATTCAAAAAAGCTAGAGACCTAGGATCCTCATATCTATTGACGCAAATAAATGTCGATGGAAGTTTTGGTAATGTTGATTTAGGCTTAGCTGAATACTACAAAGTTCCTGCTGCTTTACATTGTTCTGGACATGATAGAGCTGCAAGTCTTTTATGTGATTGGATAAGAAAAAAAGGCATTCAACAAAATGGAGATTTTGGTCCTAGACCAACTAACCTCCCAGACCTTTGGGATTATGGTTATCTTTACTATAATATTTGGATAGTCTTGGGTGCTCAAAAACTAGGTTATTATGATTTATCAGAAAGAGGTATGAATTTCTTATCTACATTCTGGGATTATATAAGTGGTGGCTTTTATTGTCATCCAAGTATTCATAATGAAAAAACGAAGCAAGATTTATGGGTAGTAGCAGGCTGTGGTATAGCAGCTCTTGCTACATCAAGGATGAAGGAATCTATTGGAGTTGCAAAGTGGATGTATAACTTAATGGAATTACAACCAGATTATCCTGATTATCTATATTCAACTTATTCAAGAGCTGAAGGTTTAATTATAGATCCTAATATTAGATATAGAATGTATAGAGGTGCTAACGAAGATCAATTCTTTTTTCATCCAGGTATTGCTGGAGGGTTTTTGGCTAGTATATATATGGCCACTAATGATAGGAAGTGGTTAGATTTATCTATTAAGTATATGGATTTTGTCGACAATGCAAGTGATTTTTTATTTGATTTGCCAAGGTCAGGTAAAGTAGGTTGGGCTGCGTCACTTTTATATACAATAACAGGTGTTAATAAGTATAAGGAGATAGCATTAGGAGTAGGAGATATTTTAATTGGATTACAGTCGGATTTAGGCTATTGGACAGACATGGATTCATCTGATCCAAATAATGATGTTACTGCTGAATTAACTTATTGGTTAAATGAAATACATAAATCAGTTGGGCAATATTAATTATGGGTTTGTTGGACGAGTTCCTAATGTAACAACTAATTGGGTTGGCTCGCTATCAATATTAAATAAAGTAAGATTTGTTTTTTCTCCAGGTCGTGTTTCGTTATCTAAGTATATAATTAAGTCGGACATACTTTTCACTCTTACATCATTTACATGAGTTATTATGTCTCCTCCTATGGGTATGCTTTCACCATCAATATTTTTAATTTCAGAACTTCCTATTAAACCAGCTTTTTCAGCAGGGCCTCCTGGAAGTATTTCTGCTACTAAAACCCCTCTAAAAGTTTTAGGTAATTCTAATGCGGTAGCAATGTCGGGATTTATAGTTGCTCCAGCAATCCCAAGAAAAGAGTATTCAAAATATCCATTTTGTATTAATTCTGGTATAACTCTTTTGGCAATATCAATAGGAACTGCAAATCCGACTCCACTATTTCCTCCATCTCTGCTAACAATTTGTGTATTTATCCCAATTACTTCTCCTTTTCTATTTAGTAAGGGGCCTCCTGAATTTCCAGGGTTAATTGCAGCATCAGTTTGTAGTACTTGTGGTATTGAAAATTGACCTAACCCTTGAATTGTTCTACCAGTGGCACTTATTATGCCACTGGTAAATGTAAATTCTTGACCAAATGGATTTCCAATTGCAGCGCTAAATTGTCCTACTTTAACTAAAGAACTTGTTCCCATTAGTGCAGAGATTAATTTTTTTTCTTCAGTAATTATTTTTAAAACTGCTAAATCTGAATGAGGATCGCTACCTACAACTTCAGCATTGTATTGAGCGCCATCAGAAAAAATCACATTTACTTTAAATAGTTCAGGGTCATCAACAAGATGATGGTTAGTTATTATATGTCCTGATTCATCCCATACAAACCCTGATCCTTCACCTCTTAGGATTTGTTCAGGACTTTGGGGGCTTGTGGCGAATGGAAAAATAAAATTATTGGGGTTGTCTGACTTTGATCTTACTTTAATTTGAACAACTGAAGGTAATATTTTCTCATATATATTTCCTAATATATTTTCACTAGCCTCAACTATATTAGAATCAATAGGATTGTCTAAATTAATTTTGACTGATTCTATTGAAGTAGAATCGGTTTTATTGCCAGTTGAATTTAAAGGTTCTTCTTTGGGGTTTAAATAATTACATGAAAGAATTAATAGAACCAAAAAAATAATTAATGTAAAGTTAAGTTTGTTTTTCATAATATTTATATTTTAATTTTTTCTGTAACAAAATGAAAGAGTAAATATACCTAATATTATTCGTGCCTTAAAGCTTCAGCTGGATATATTTTTGAGGCTTGCCTAGCCGGCCAAAAGCTACTTAATAAGGCGAAAAATAATGTAATTAGTATTATTATTATCAAATTAGTCCAAGGAATGTCAAAATTTAATCCTTCGACCTCTTTAGATATGGAACTAAATATATTCCAGGCAGTCCAAGTCCCAAGACTTATTCCTAAAATTATTCCTAGAATAGTAATGTATAAAGACTCTAATAGAAAACTTAGGTATACCATATTTGACCTATATCCAATTGCTCTCATGGCTCCCACTAGTTTTCTTCTTTCTACCACTGCTCTTATAGATAGTACGCCAATAGCAATAACTCCAACGACTAAGCCTAATCCCATAAATCCTTGAAATAATTTATTAAAAGCATTTCCTGTTTGTAAACTTTTATCTATTTCTTTTAAATTATCATTTGCTTTTAATCCACGGTTAATAAACAACGTTTCAAGGAAAGGGATAACATCTTCAGCTTTAGTACCTTTAGATAATTTTATGTTGTAATTATTATATTCATCCAAATCGTTGGTGATTTGATTAGCTATAGATTTACCAGTTATTAAATATGCGCTTCGTTCCCATTCTAAAGAGTCAGCTATAGGATCTAATACTCCTATTATTTCTATATTTGTTGTGGAGGAATCTCCTTGTACAGGTAATAATTCGACAGAAACATTTGATTCAGGCCAGAAATCTTTATTTAGACCTTCTACATCAAATGCAGATAGCTCAAACCTATTTGAATTGGAATCAAAAGGGTCATCAGTAGGAATAGCTCCACTACTTACTACAGCTAAATTCTTATCTTTTAAAAGAGCCTCCCATATATCTTTATCAGTTTTTGCATATTTAGGGTTTTTATATGAAAAATTAAGCAAATTTGTGTTTAAATATGATTCATCAACATATTTGATTTGTAGAGATTTAAATTGTTGTTCTTTACCGGATTCTTCTCTTGCAATAGATGGTATACTACCAGATCGAGCAATTACTTCAAATTGATCAATTTCTAATGCGTCTGAGTCATCTATTATCTGTTTAAATTCATCTATTGGTATAGCGAATTCTTTTCTTACTGAAGCACTTATATCATATCCTCCAGTTACACGATCAGGTTGATCTGCTGCTATATTATTTAGCCCATTTAAAATTGCAAATATGACTAATGTAAAAATGACTAGCCCAAACATAGATATTGTTAGTCCAGTACGGAATGGGGATGCAAGAGGATATGCTACAGCTGTTTTGACCGTTGCTTGTAATCCACTAATTCTTCCGAATGATTTATTAGAAGCTGTTAATAATAGATCACTGTTGTTCATTATAAGCCAAACTGAAGATCCTACCATAGCAACTCCTCCTAAAACAAATATATCTGGAGTTGTATTTAACTCGCCAGTATAGCTTTCAAATGTGTCAAATGGAAGCCCGTAAAATAATAAAAATGTTAGACCTTCAAAAGTTGATGATATTCGATGATTTAATGATTTTTCTATTTTAATTAGTTCCAATATACGTCTTAATGCAAGACCTAATCCTAATATACTAATACTTACTCCAATTGTGAATAAAGTACCATTGTCTACATTTATGCCTAGTCGATGAACATATACGCCAATTAAAATTAGTGGCCATCCTTGACGATTAATGGGCTCAAGTAATTTAATAATTTGTTTCAATATGTTAAACGGCCATATACAGATTGAAATAATAAAGATAATTATAAGTTTTATTAGGTTTATTAGTATTCTATAGTTGAATTCAAATAAATTGTTCTTATAATTCCATAGTGTGAGTATTGGGTTAATGAGTGCAATACCAAATAATTTTAGATTTGTCTTAAATTGAGGTTTTTGTTTTTTTATTAATTCTTCGCTTAATCCCCTAATCGCTACAACAATGTTTAATTTACTTATTCTGTAAGAAGAGAAACCTACTGTAATTAGAGTAAGAATAAATCCAGAAGAAAATGCAATCCATAATGATTTAATTGTAAAAGTTACATATATAGGAAAATCATCAATATCTCCTTGAGCCTGCTTTAATAATCCCACAAGAGCAAGGCTTACTAATGCTCCTAATGCCGTACCTATAATTGCAGCTAATAATGCATAGACGGATCCTTCAAAAATGAACATTTGGACTAGATGGCTTCTTTTAAGTCCAATAGCTCTAGCCATCCCCATTTCAGTTGACCTAGCTGCTGCAAGAAGTACCATAACCAAAAAGATTAGCAATAATCCTACTATAATAGAAAAGGAACCAAATATAGTAAATATAGTTGTTACTGAGCTTCCAATATTTTCAGCAAATTTCAATGATCTTGATTTAGTTTCGTCTACAATTAATTTATTAAGTTGAGGTGATAATAGGCTTATGGAATTAGCTTGGTCATTATATTCAAGGTAAGTAAGAATCCATATTAGACCATTAACATTTTCTTGATTAGCAATTAATTCAAAGTACTTTTCAGAGTTGGAATTTTTATTTTGCTGTATCTCTTTTAAGATAATTTTAAGGTCATCAATTACTGAAGTTTGCAGTTTATTACTTCTTTTAAATGAATTATCTATCAAGATATTATTTATATCGTCAATTATTATCGGGCTCTCTGTTAGTATTGTAGAAATATTGTTAGCAATTTCTCTGTCAACAATATTAGTTCTCAAAAGATTGGATACTTCTTTCGAGTAATCTAATCCTTCAATTATCCCGCCTGTATTTGATATGCCTATCCAGTCAATTAATTTGGGTTTATTAATTAAATTTTGTATTTGGTTTAGTGACATAAGGACTAATTTGGTATCACCACCACTTGCTAATCCCCCATGTTGCACAATGTTTTTGACAGTAAATGTAGTCTTATTTTTCCCTGTATATATTTCTATATTATCTCCAATTTTTGCTTCTAGTATTTCTCCAGCATTTTCATTTAGCAGGACTTCATTTGACTGTAAATTAATTAAAGGCGAGGGAGTACCATCCAAAGCAATAATTTCTCCAAAACTAGATTGCCTATCAGCTTTATATCCACGTATTGTCATTCTAGCTTCTGTGCGATTAGTTCTAATATTTAAGACTGGTAGATTGGTGCTTATTCGAGAAATTACACCATCTATTTGAGAATTATCTTTTAAAATATTATCTATATTTTTAATAGTATTTTCTGGGAAATATCTAGCATCAGAGAATCGCTGAGGGGAAGATATGCTTTCATCAACATATCCTACCGATTCTAAGGCTGTACGTTTAATACTATTATAGACAGTATCACCTATTCCTAATGAAGCTTCAATTATTACAGTACTTAACATTAGTCCAAAAATAATTAAAGAGCTTTGTCCCATACGTTTAGGTATATTTCTAACTGCTAATTTAACAAGTATTGGATTTCTTAATCCTTTATATAAAATTACAAATGTAAAAATGCAAAATAATACAAGTAGATATATCGCCATTAAATCAGTGTCTAATCCAAACAGCTTTTGCATTTAATTTTCCTTTTTATCAATTAAGCCATCTTTCATATAAACGATACGATCTGCTTTTGATCCAACATTATCTGAATGAGTAACTAGTATAAATGTTTGTTTATTTTCTTTATTTAATTTGATAATTAAATTCATAATATCTTCTTCATTTTGGCTATCTAAGTTTCCAGTTGGCTCATCAGCCCATACTATAACTGGGTCGTTAACTAAAGCTCGAGCAATTGCTACTCTTTGTTGTTGTCCTCCAGATAATTCTGCTGGTTTATGGTCATACCAATCTTCTAATCCAACAGTAGCTAGTGTTTTTTTTGATTTGATAGATGCTTCTTTTTGAGAATAACCAGATATGAGAAGAGGTAATTCTACATTTTCTTGAGCAGTTAATACAGGAAGTAAATTGTAAGTTTGAAAAACAAAACCCATAAAATTAGCTCTGAAGTCACTTAGTTGGTCATCAGATAATTCGTGAATTGGTTTATTTCCTATTAATATTTTCCCTTCATTTATACTATCAATTCCTGACAAGCAATTAAGTAAAGTAGTTTTTCCACATCCGCTTGGTCCCATTACAGCAATCATCTCACCTTTGGAAACCTTTAAATCAATTCCACGTAAAGCTTTAACTTGAAATGTTCCAGCATCATATGTTTTATGCAGATTATTAGCTTCAACCATAATGTTAGAACTATTATCAAATAAATTTTCATCTTTATTTTGATTTTGCATTTATTTCTCCTCTAGTTTGGAAATATTATATAGTGGATTAATATGATTTGAGAATATTAATTCGGTTGCTTTTATCTTGTAAGTCAATATTATTATATAATCCGCAAACTATCGAGTCAATTATAATCATATTTATAATTAATTATGTAGAATATATACCGCATTATGGGTGTGTGTGTTTGTATTTGAATTGGTTAAATTTTCAGATTAAGTAATTGCTTCTCTTATGTTAAAGTTATATAAATTATATTTAGATAATCAATAGGTAAGGTTGAGGTTAGAAAATGATCAGTTTATGGTCTGACAAAGATTTGAAATTATTAAAAATTGATTTAAAAGCTAAAGGTTTTTCTAATGATTTAATAGAAAGGGTTTATACAACTCGACTCTTAGGTAAAGATTCTAAATTAGTTTTACATGGAGGTGGTAATACTTCATTAAAAACTCAAGAGAAGGATATAGTTGGTGAAATACATGATGTGTTAAGAGTAAAAGGAAGTGGTTGGGATATGGCTAAGATAGAGCCAATGGGTTTGCCTTCTGTTAAATTATTACCGTTATTAAAATTAAAATATATCAATTCAATCACTGATCAAGAAATGGTTAACTATATTAGGGCAAATTTATTAAATGTAAGTTCTCCTAATCCTTCTGTTGAAGCTTTGCTGCACGCTTTTTTGCCTTATAAATATATTGACCATACTCATGCATCAGCAATTTTAACTGTAACAAACCAAAAAAATGGAATAGAAATTTGTAATGAAATTTTAGGAGAAACTACTGGTATCGTTCCTTATGTAATGCCTGGATTTGATTTGGCAAAAAATGCTTATAAAATTTATGAACAAAATAAAAAAATTAGTTCCTTGATACTTGTTAAGCATGGTATTTTTACTTTTGCTGATAATGCTAGGGAATCCTACGAAAATATGATATATATTATTAATAAGTTTGAAGATTATATCAACTCTAATCGCAATAAATTTTTTGTAAATGATGTAACCCCTAATGAATATCTACCTATACCTGAAATTGCTTCAATTATAAGAGGTGCATGTACCGAGAGGGATGGGTCTGGTTTTGATGAATTATCTCGTTTCATACTTAGTTTTAGATCAAATAAAAAGATTTTGGATTATGTGAACGATAAAGAGATCTTGAGATATTCCCAGCTTGGTGTAGTTACTCCTGATCATATCATTAGAACAAAGCATGTTCCAGTAGTATTAAATGCACCTATATTAATTGATAAGACTAAATTTAAAGAACATACTTATACAGTTATTAAAAAATTTGTTGAGGACTATAGAAATTATTTTTCTAGAAATAATAAAAGATACGATTTTGCAAAAACAGAACTTGATCCACTTCCTAGAGTAGTATTAGTAAAAGGTGTTGGGTTATTTGGTTTAGGTAAGAGCTTAGAAGAAGCGAATATTGTTGCTGATTTAGCTGAAAACACTATAGAAGTTATTACAGATTCTGAATCTATTGGTCAATTTGAATCAATTAGTGAATCAGATTTATTTGATGTTGAATATTGGTCTTTAGAACAAGCTAAATTATTAAAAGGTTCAAAACTTCCTTTTGATGGTGTTGTAGTTGCAGTAACAGGAGGTGGTGGGGAGATTGGATCTGCAGTATCAGAATTATTTGTAAAATATGGTGCTCATGTCGCTGTATTAGATATTGATTATAATCTAGCTAAATCTATTTGTGAACGAATTGGAAAAAATGCTTTCCCATTTGAATGTGATGTTACCAGTAATGAGTCTGTAAAATTAGCATTTAAGGGTATTTCAAAGTTATTTGGCGGCATCGATATTGTTGTTTCCAATGCTGGTGCGGCATGGGAAGGGAGAATTGGAGAAGTTACTGAAGAAATTTTAAGAAAAAGCTTTGAATTGAACTTTTTCTCTCACCAAACCGTGGCTAGTAATGCAGTTAAAATAATGAAAAATCAAAATATAGGTGGAGTATTGTTATTTAATGTTTCAAAACAAGCGATTAACCCTGGATTGAATTTTGGACCTTATGGATTGCCTAAGGCAGCGACTATGTTTCTAGTTAGACAGTACGCATTAGATCATGGATCTGAAGGCATAAGAGCTAATGGAATAAATCCAGATAGAATTAGGAGTGGGATGTTGAACGACAATCTTATATCTTCAAGATCTAAAGCACGAGGTGTTTCTGGAAAAGAATATTTGACAGCAAATTTGTTAGGAAAAGAAATTAAGGCTAAAGATGTAGCTCTGGCTTTCGTTCATCAAGCATTACAAATTAAAACTACTGCAGATATAACCACTGTGGATGGAGGAAATATATCTGCAATTTTACGTTAATTATTAATGTGTATTATTTGACATTAACTAGTTATAATACTAACGTTATTAAATATTTATTTAATTTAATTTTTGGAGGAATTATTTATGAAATTGATTATTAAAGCAGATCGGTTAATTGACGCTAATTCTTTAGATCCATTAATAAATGCTGCATTAGTTATCGAAGATGATAAGATCATTGAAATAATTTCTCAAGATAAGTTAAAGGGTGTTAACACAGAATCATTTGACATAATTGATGCTGGGAATAGCACAATTATGCCAGGATTTATTGAAATGCATTCACATATGCATGTAAGTGCTGAAAAAGATGCATATAAACAAGTTACTACAGAGAGTAATGAGTTTTTACTTATGAGAGCAGTAAATGCAGTTAGATCGACTCTTAGTTCAGGAGTGACAACTATGAGAGATCTTGGTAGTAAAAATGAAATTGCTTTTCCTGTTAAAGAGGCAATAAATAATCGAGTAATACCTGGTCCAAGGTTATTAGTTACTGGTACTCCTATAACAACAACAGGAGGGCATTGCAACTCTTTTGCTTATGAAGCTGATACCAAAGAGGAAGTTGTAAAAGCTGTTAGAAGACAGTTTAAAAAAGGAGCTGATTATATAAAAATTATGTCTACAGGAGGAGGGTTTACTCCAGGTACTAATATGAGAGAGGCTCAATATTCGGTAGACATATTAGAAGCTGCAGTGAAAGATGCTGAGCGTTTAGGTTTACGAGTAGCTGCACATTGCCATGGTACTGCCGGAGTAATAAATTGTGTTGAAGCAGGGATTCATAATTTAATTCATTGTAGTTGGATGTCTCAAAATCCATCTGAAATGTTTGATTATGACCCTGAAATTACAGATAAGATAGTTGAAAAGGGAATATTTTTAGACCCAACGTTAGCTGTAGATCGTTTAAATCAAATACGTGACCCTGAGAGATACAAGATGAGGACAAAAATTAAAGATCCTGTAAAAAGGTTTGAAATATTGAGAGATATGTGGGATAGGGGTGTTAAATTTGTTACAGGTATGGATTCTGGCATGACTAATGCAAGATTTGATGACTTTGCTGTAATGCCGCAAGTTATGGTTGAAGATTTGGGGGTTTCTAACATGGAAGCTATAATATCCTCCACTAAAACATCAGCAGATTGTTTAGATATTCTTCAAGAAACTGGCACATTGGAGCCTGGTAAATCTGCTGATGTAATTGTTGTGAAAGGTAATCCGTTAGAGGATATAAAACTTTTGAGTAATGTTGAAGATATAATTTTAAAAGGAAAAATAATTAAAAGAGATGGCAAGCTTTTGATATAGAAAATTATATACTCGGATTTCGGGGTGTTTGGTAATGGATATTTCAGGTAAAGTAATGACTGTTAAAGGGGTAATAGACCCTTCTGATTTAAAAAAAACTATTACTCATGAACATTTTTTTATAGATTTAAATAAAAGCCATTTTCCTTATCAGCCCCCTATTTATAATAAACCTGGGAATAAAACTATTGGAAATACACCGTCCTCATCTTCGTCGACCCGAGCAACTAATTATCCTTCAAGACCTACTGAACTAGATTTTCCTGCTACAGAGTTAAATTTATGGAATGCAAAAGTTGATTTTGGGAATTTGCATTTAGCTAGAAACAGTGAACCAATAGCAGATAACTATATTCTTTCAGATGTAAATTTAGCAATAAAAGAAGCTTTAGAGTTTAAAAATAATGGTGGAAGCACTATTGTAGATGTAACGAATAGAGGACTTAAGCGTGATCCAGAAGCACTTCTGGAATTATCAGAAGCTACAGGTCTTAACATTATTATGGGATCTAGCTGGT
>MDTE01107126.1_pt1 | contig 20863 bp, 31 predicted proteins | sample 811231 | NCBI WGS metagenome assembly MDTE01 (sample SAMN05326651, study PRJNA326480) | marine metagenome | isolation source: seawater | place: Indian Ocean: Red Sea | collected 2010
ACTTGCCCAATCAGGCATAGCACGACCCTTTACCCATCCACACCAATCTTTTGGTAGCTTTTCACCGATATAGTAGTTCCTATATCCTACAGTATGGTCATCATCTTTGTATTCATCAGGCATACACTGAGGCGGGATGCTCAGTGGTAGTCGTAGGTTGGTCTCTGGTAAATTCTCAAGCATGGTAATAGATTTGTGAGGCTTCACGCCATATCGCAGATAATACTCATCTTTGAGAGCATGGGCGTGTTCCAAAGCCCATAGATAGTTCCCTTGTGTTTCTGCTACCCATTTAGTCATTGGATGGTTTACATATCCAGCTTGCCAAGTTCTGCTATCAGCCGTTCCATTTAGCTGGTGAGAAGTGCAAAGCATCTGGACTGTCTCTGTTAGCATTTTGTTTGCATGGACATCACAGACCGCCCTAGCTGATTCATATGGACAAGTGCTTGTGTGAAATATGTTCATATTGGCCTCCGTGGTTAGTCATTAAGGGTTTCAACATCGCGCTGTCTGTCAGGGTCAACTCTATACTTGTTCCAACTGTCACAAAATTCTTGAGAGATTTGCCCAACGTGTTGTTGGAACAGTTCACCATCGTTAAATACATATGAATCTTTCCATGCTTGGCTAAATTCAAGTTCATCAGCCGTACACTGGTAAACATTTTGTAGATGGTCTAGCAGTTCATTTATTCCCTTAAAGAAAGCTGTTTCGCCTTCTATTGTTCCGATAGTGGTTGTGTAAAAAACGCTCATTTTAGTCTCCGTGGTTAGGGGGGCTTTCGCCCCCTTTTGTTTAATTTACTTGTACTTTTTAAGGAACCGCTTTAATTGAGCGGCTTGCCTTTTCCAGTTTGCCATGCCCTCTTTGTCATCTACAGAGCCATCCCAATTTGTTAAATCTTTAATATTGTGTACACAAATATCCAATCTGTTTTCAGCTTCACCTACCAAGTAAGCATCTGAATATTTTTCATTTACTTCAAACTTGGTGTTCTCTGAGCTAAGATAGCCATCCCATACATCTATATATTCAAACTGGTCTACCAGTTCTTCACATTTGTAGGCATCTTTGACAATCTGGCGTAAAGCAGTCATTTTTTTCTCCGTGGTTAATTGCTTATATTAATAATATAGGGGTATTGTTTACCATTGTCAACATAAAAAAGCAAAAAAAGGGAAAAAAATTGAAAAAAAACTAAAATGACGGTAGATGTTGTCCATTGGTCAATATTGATGTATTATCAGACAAACAGGAGTTGCTTATGCCGATACCTAAACCTAGTTCTGGTGAAAGTGAGTCCGATTTTATGTCAAGGTGCATGGAAGATACCACCATGCAAGCTGAGTATTCCCAACGCGACCAGCGGGTTGCTGTTTGTCTTAGCAGTTTTCGTGAGGGTGGCAAAAAGGATACTGACATGGATGTAGATTACGAGGACGAAGTTCTGGACGAAGTTAAGTTCATTGAAAACGGTCAAATAGATTTCCATTGTGATTTTGAAGTCAAAGAAGAAGTAGATGATGAAAGCAAGGGTATGTTTGCTGGATACGCATCTATTTTTGGCAATAAAGATTTGGGCAATGATGTAATGCAAGCAGGGGCGTTTCGTAAGTCCCTTAGAGCCAAAGGCGCACGAAAGATTAAGATGCTGTTTCAGCATAAGGCGGATGAGCCTATCGGCGTTTACACAAAAATTAAAGAAGATGCCAACGGTCTGTATGTAGAGGGCAAGATTGCCATGCAAACACAGAAAGGCCGTGAGGTGTATGAGCTAATGAAGATGGGTGCGATTGATGGCCTATCTGTTGGCTACAGAGTTGATGCAAAGGGCTACAGCTATGATGACCGTGGTAAGAAGCGGGTTCTCAAAGAGGTAGACCTCATGGAGATTTCTGCCGTCACTTTCCCAATGAATCCCAAAGCGAGGATTTCTGCGGTGAAAGCTGAGGACAGAACGGTTCGTGATTGGGAGACATTCCTTCGGGATGAAGGCGGTCTATCAAGAAGCGAATCAAAGGTAGCGGCATCCGCCGTGACAAAGGCTTTAGACCAGCGTGAGGTTGGCGATGAGCAATCTGAGGTAATGGAATCCATTGCCAAACTTACCACAATCCTAAAAGGAGACTGATGATGTCTGATGATGTCAAAAATGCAGTCGAGGGAATCGCGGTAGCCTTTGAAGAGTTCAAGGCGACCAACGATGCTCGCTTGGCTGAAATTGAAAAGAAGGGTCATGCTGACCCATTGGTTGAAGAAAAGCTGAAGAACATTGAAGCTGACCTTGACCGTTTTGAGGATATTAACCAAAAGCTGACTCTGGCACAGCAAGAGCAGAAGCAGTTTGGTGAAAAGCTAGACAGCATGGAAGCTATGTTAAAGCGTCCTGAAGCTGGCATGGACACCAAGGCGGTTGATGTTGAAATGAAACTGTTTGATAAGTGGATGCGCCACGGTGAAAAGAACATGGATGTTGAAGAAGTGAAATCACTTCGCGTAAGCGATGATTCACAGGCTGGCTTCCTTGCTCCACCTGAGTACGTCAATGAGCTTATCAAAACTATTACTGAAATCTCACCAATGCGTCAGATTGCTCGTGTTCGTGCCACAACCCAGAAGTCTGTTCAGATGCCATCACGCTCTGCAACATTCTCTGCGGCTTGGGTAGCAGAGCAAGGCACTCGCTCTGAGACAACAGGTTACACAACACAGCTTGAAGAAATCCCAACACATGAGCAATACGCCCTTGTGGATATTTCTTCACAAATGCTGGAAGATTCAGTGTTTAACCTTGAATCAGAAATGCAGGGTGAATTTGCAGAACAGTTCGCCAAAAACGAAGGCAACGCTTTTGTAGCTGGTGACGCAATCGGCAAGCCTGAAGGCATCACTGTAAATTCAAATGTAGGCACAACTAATTCTGGTAGCGGTACTGCATTGACAGGTGATGGCCTCATTGACTTGGTACACGCCATTAAGAGTGACTACGGACGCAACGGCACATTCGTGTTTAACCGTTCAACTCTGGCGGCTATCCGTCAGCTAAAAGACACTGCTGGTCAGTATGTGTTCCAAGCTGGCATGATGCTGACTGCGGGTGTTCCAAACACAATTCTTGGCTATCCATACGTTGAAATGCCAGATATGCCAGACGTTGCGGGTTCAGCGAAGCCTGTTGCTTTTGGTGACTTTAGCCGTGGTTACATGATTGTTGACCGCGTATCACTGAGCGTTCTGCGTGACCCATTCACACAGGCAACCAGTGGTAACGTCCGTTATGTGGCTCGTGCAAGAGTGGGTGGTCAGGTTATTCTGCCTGAAGCTATCCGCACTCAAACCATTAGCGCATAAGGAGGGTTAAATGAAAGACCTAGCTAATAGCATTGTGGTTGAGTCCACACTTGACCCTGATACACGCACTGCTGATGCCAATGGCACTGGCATTGACCTTCAGGGCTTTGAGTCAGCAACAATCATCGCTCAAGTAGGTGCGGAAGGTATCACGCTCTCCTCATCCAACAAGATTGAGATTGTTCTGCAACACTCTGATGATGACAGCACTTACACAGATGTTACCTCATCAACAGACGTTGTAGATGGCTCAGTGGATTCAAACGGCATCTTTGTCACTCTTGATGACAACGCAGAAGCACCATCCATCCACACGATTGGATATGTCGGCGGTAAGCGTTATGTTCGTGTTGAGCTTGATTATTCAGGCACACACGGCACAGGCACAGAAATCAGTGCTTGCGTTATCAAAGGGCATCCACGCCACACAGCCGATTCAGACGGCTCATAATCAAATGGGGGGGCAGGGGTAGTCTCTGCCTTCCCTTTCTCGTTTGGAGGTTTGAATGGCAATCATTATGACGAAAACCGCAAAGGGTTCTGCGAATCAATACGGTAATGAAACACGGATGTATAATGAGGGTGAAGAAATCGTCATTGATGCGCCGTGGAAGCAAACTCTTGCAGATAATTTTTTGGCCTCTGGCTTGGCTAAAGAGACCAAGACGGTATCACCCACCGAAACCAAAGTTGAGGCTACTGAGGCGGCTGATAGCGGCGTTACAGCCACAATTAAAAAGGCAGTTACACCCAAGCGGGGTAAGGCTAAGAAATCTAGCGATTAAAGCCGTGGAGGGTTAGATGACCAATAGAGGCATTGATATCCCTCTTGGTACTGCCCTGTCAGGCGATGTAATAAGGCCATTTTTCGCAGTAAAGTTTGAGTTTGCTGGTGGAGATGCCCTATACTGGTCAGGCGTTGGTGATAAAGTCATAAATTCTGAAACTTACTTAGGGGCGGGGGATATAATTGCCTTTGCTCCACAAACAGAATCAGCAGAATTAGAAGCAAATGGTGTAAATATAACCATCAATGGTATTGATTCCACTAATATATCAACCGCATTAACAGACAATTATCAAGGCCGTAATGTAACCATCCTGATGGGTGCGCTTGCGGAAAATCAGAGCGTTATTGGTACATATACGCTTTTCAAAGGTCTTATGGATGTTATGACCATCTCTGATGATGGAAACCTCTGCAATATATCTATTCAATGTGAAAACATACTTATCGGTATGAATAGAAATAAGGTTGCGAGATATACGCCATCTGACCATGAAGCTGTTGTTGCCGCAAGGGGCGAATCCCTTGATAAGGGTTTCAGGTTTGTTCCAACCCTCCAAGATAAATCTATACGATGGGGTCGATAGATGGCGGTTATTGGCAGTCTCGGTAGCATTATAAGTGATACCCTGAGTAATGTTGGTAAGATAATAAGTGACCCTGCATCACTTGCCACTGTTGCATTGATGGCATGGATTAACCCGATTGGCACTTTGGGTTATCTAGCAAGCGCGGCTGTTTATACGGCTGGCATGGCGGCTATGAACGCCCTTGCCCCAAGTCCACAGATTCCAGATTTAGGCGGGTTGAATACTAATGCGTATGTAAGTGAGGCTACAGGCAGAACCCAGACAATAAGACAGCCAGCCCAGCCCAAAAGGGTGGTATATGGGACTCTTAGAGTAGGGGGTGTCATTACATATATTGCCACAGAGGGTTCAAAAAATAAATTTCTTCATGCTCTTGTTACCTTTACAGGGCATCCAATCCATAGCTTTTCATCATTCCGCATAGATGACCAGAACGTAACACTTTCTGGCAATGATGTTGTTGCGCCAGCTAGATATATCAAAGATGGGACTAGGCTCGTCAAAATCTACACTAGACTTGGCAATTTCAATCAGGCGGCTCATACGACATTGACCAATGTTTTTGGTAATTTTACGTCAGAGTTCAAGCAAAGCGGATGTGCAAATGCACATTGTAGATTTGAGTTTGATGACGAGGCGTACCCAAACGGTCTGCCTAATGTAACGGCAGTTATCAATGGCGCATTAGTATTTGACCCAAGAACATCCACTACAGCTTTTTCAAGAAATTCAGCTTTATGTATTAGAGATTATCTTACTAATACTGAATATGGCATGGGTCTTTCAGCATCAGAAATTGATGACACTTCTTTTATTCAAGCGGCTAATGATTGCGAAGACCAGATGAGTCTCGCTGACGGAACAACAGAGAATAGATATGAAACAAACGGCTCATTCACTGTTGATAAAAGCCATAAACAGATAATAACTGAGCTTCTAAGTGCTTGCGCTGGAACGCTGACATATCAAAATGGAAAGTTTAGCCTCAAAGTCGGCAAAGCAGTGGTGGGTTATTCAGTATCATTAAATGAAGATGATTTTCTTTCTGCCGTGGATGTGAGAACCAAAACATCAATAGGAGAACAGTATAATCAGGTAAAGGGTACGTTTACAACGCCGTTTAATAATACATTTTTGCCAACCGATTATCCACCTGTCACTTCTGCCACATTCCTTTCTGAAGATAATGGCATAGCAAGAACGCTTGATTTGCCAGCCCCATTCACAACAAGTCAAACAATGGCGCAAAGGCTTGCTAAAATAGCTTTGTATAGAAGCAGACAGCAAATTACCATCACGTCAACATTTTCTCTCAAGGCTTTTAATTTGAAGGCTGGGGATGTTGTAACGGTGACATTTGATAGATTTGGGTTCACCAATAAGCAGTTTGAGGTGGCATCTTGGACGCTTACCCCAATAGCCACTGAGACACTTGGTGTTGAGATGATGTTGCGTGAATATAATGCCAATACTTACACATGGTTAGCGTCAGAGGATGAAGGAGTTTTTGAGCTTGATGATTCAACCCTACCAGACCCATTCAGTATTTTGCCGCCAACACTTGAGGTTTCTCAAGAAGTTCAAACCATAAATCAAAAAGCAACAACGGTGATTGTTGCTAAAGTCACTGCGCGAGATTTGTATTCCACGACTTTTGAGGTGGATGTTCAAAGGCAGTCATCAAGTGGAGTGGCGGTTACTGAGGATGTTATTTCATTAGGCAGAAGCTCAAGCCAGAGATTTGAATATGCTGATGTAGAGACAGGAGATGTTTGGAAAGTAAGAGCAAGGTCACGCTCAAATCTAGGCACATTCTCAACTTTTGTTTCAGATGAAATCACAATACTTGGCAAGAGTGCTATTTCATTCCCAAGCACTGTTTCAGATTTGAAGATTAACTATCAAGGTTCAACGGCTATATTGTCATGGACAGCAATAACAGACCAAGACCTCAGCCATTATGAGATAAGGTATGACCCAGCGACCTCAAATGCCGATATTGAAAACTCAGTTGTGATTGTTGATAAGGTATCAAGACCTGGAAACTCTGTGATTATACCATCAGCAACAGGCACGTTTTTCTGCGTGGCGGTTGATAAATATGGGGGTAAATCTCAATTTGCGGCATCTATTGTCGGTCAGGTTGAAAGAAATCTTGTTATTGATGGATACCAGTTATTTAGGACTGATACTGAATCTTTCGCCGCGACCGCCTTTGCTGGCACAAAAACAGATACATATATTTTCTCAGACTCAGGAACACCGACATTGAGGTTGGGAACAAGTAATTTGTTTGATTCTGTTTCAGGGAATTTTGATGATGCGCTTGGACAATTTGATGGTGGTGTGGGTAATGTAGCCTCAAGTGGCACATATGATTTTGCAAATGTTATTGATTTAGGACAAAAGCAAAGGTTCAAAATTCTCGCAACAAACGTGGTCACAGAGAGGATAAATTACGGACCATATGTTGCGGCGAGTGGACCACAGTTTTATGGCAGAGCTTCTATGGGCGGCACAGATGTTAGGATTCAAATTGCAACCACAGATGATGACCCAAGCGGCTCACCCACCTTCACAGCTTTTAATGATGTAATAATTTCAGCCGCATATACAGCAAGGGCTTATAAATTGAGGGCTTTGCTCAAGAGTGAATCCATTACCCCTGATGGGCTTCTGCATTATACCCCCGCCATAACAAGTATCGCGATTGAGGCTCATGGAGAGGTAAGCATACAGGCGGAACAAGATGTTGCCAGTGGCGCAGGGGCAAAGGTCATAACCTTCCCTTATGCGTTTAGAAGTCTCACTGGTTTGGGTATCGCCGCACAAAATATGCGAAGCGGCGAATATTATGATATAACCAATAAATCAGCCACAGGGTTTACGATTACTTTTTATGATAGTGCTGATACAGCAATCAATAGGACGTTTGACTATAGTGCCTCTGGAATCGGCAGGATAGCGGTATAGGAGTTAATATGGCGCAACATGATTATGTTATAGATAACCAAAGTTTTCCAAATACGCGGTCAGACATCAATAATGCTCTGGCGGCTATTGTATCAAACAATGCAGGAGCGTCTGCGCCAACGACAACATATGCTTATCAGTTGTGGTATGACACGACAACTGATATACTCAAAATCAGAAATGCGGATGATGATGCTTGGATTACTTTATTTTCATTCGACCAAACTGCTGATTCCGTTGTTGTAAGTGGTGAACAAGACCCGCAAGTTGTGGCTCTTGCTATTGCTTTAGGATAATATTATGGCAGATGACGCGATTATCACATCAACCAATCAGCTTTTGCCTGACGAGATTTCTGTCGTTCTTGATGGCTCAATGTCTGTTTCGCCTGATGATGCCAACGATAAATGGTATTATAAACTCACAAGCATCACCACAACCAGCGCAGATTTGATTGCTGGCTCATTTATTGATTATACGGCTGTCACAGCCAACTCTGCCCCTGATGCTATCAGTACATCTGATAAAGTAAAATTTCTGTTCGTAAAAAATGAAAGTACCGCAGACGGTATATATCTTGTTCTTGATGGTGGCACTGCATCAAACAGTGTTGCGGATGGAATATTTATTGGGGCGGGGCAAACTTTTGTGGGGCGGTTTCCAAATACAACCGTTGGGAATCTTCATGCAATCGCATCTGATATAGCGGATGTGGGTGATGCTAATGTAACCGCCATCGTTGCGGCTCTTATTGATGATGTAGCCTAAAGGAGAACAACATGGCTGATGATGCAATAGCTTATGTATCTGTTCAGGTTTTGCCAGATGAGATAGCAAAAACAATTTCAGGTTCAACAACTATCACGCCAGTTTCAGGTGATAGATGGTATTACAAGCTGTCAAGTGTAACGAACACAAGCACAGTCTTGATTGATGCTGATGTTCATTTCATTGAATATGATGCGAGGGCAGATGGTGCGGGTCTTACAGTAAGTGTGAGTGATAAAGTAAAGTTTCTTCTTATCAAAAACACTGATGCAAGTAATGATGTATATATTGTTGCTGATGGAGGCACTGCCTCTTCAGCCGCCCCTGATGCAATCAAAATAGCGGCGGGGCATACTTGGTTCGGTAGCTTGCCAAATACTACTTGTCTTAATCTCAATGCGATTACCAATACAGGCACAGCAACGTGTGTTGTGGCGGCACTCCTTGAAGATGTGGCCTGATAGGGGGTGCTAAATGCCTAATACGTTCAAAAGTAAAATGGCGACAGGCACAGGAACGGCGGCATCAACAGATATGCTTGTCTATTCTGTTCCAGCAAGCACAACGACAGTGATTGTTGGATTGACATTCGCTAATATAGGCGCATCTCAAATAACCGCCTCTGCCAAACTTGGCACATCACAAGGTACGGCTCACCTCATTAAAAACATACCGATTCCTGTTGGCTCATCATTTGAATTTATGGGGGGTAACAAGATTGTTATGGAGACAGGCAATACCTTAGTCGTTCAAAGTGATACTGCAAATTCTCTTGATACTGTTTTATCAATTATGGAAATCACCTAATGCCATATATCGGTAATAATCCAGAGGCTTCATTTGCCAATATTGAATACCAAGACCTTACTGGTGGAAGCGGTACAAGTTTTACGCTTGACCATTCAGTAAGTACGGCAACAGAGCTTGAGGTTTTCATCAATAACGTGCGTCAAGAGCCATTCGTTGAATACACTGCATCAGGCACAACCCTTACTATTCAACAAGGTACTGTAGCATCAACAGATGATTTTTATGTTGTCTTTCAGGGCAAGGCCATTTCCAGTGTGGCTCAAAGTCAAACAACCGCAACCTTTGAAACAATCACTGTGAATAATGGAATAACAAATCTTGTAAGGTTTCAAACATTCACCGCAGATGGCACATATACCCCCTCATCAGGGGCGACTAAGGCTCTTGTGTACGCTACAGGCGCGGGTGGTGGTGGTGGAGGCACTAATGGTGGCTCATCAGCCGCCGTAGGAGGCGCACAAGGCGGCGGTGGTGGTGCTACTGCTATGAAGTTTATATCCCCTTTGGCTTCATCATATACCGTCACTGTTGGCAGTGGTGGGAGTGGTGGCGCGGCTGGAAACAATGACGGTTCGGCTGGTGGTAATACAACATTCACAGATGGGGCTTCTTTGACGCTTACCGCTAATGGTGGCGCGGGGGGAAGCGGTATAGATACCAGTGATTTTGAACACGTTGGCAGGGGTACTGTTCCAGCCACAGCCACAGGCGGGGATGTAAATTATGCTGGTGGTCGTGGTGGCGGGTTTAGAAACGGTGATGGCTCATCAGATAGACAGGATGCAATAGGTGGGTTCGGTGGCTCATCATTCTTTGGAGAAGGCGCAGAAGAATCATTTGAAGATACAAATGGTAATCTTGATAATGGCAAAGACGCTGTATCAAAGGGCGGTGGCGGCTCTGGCGGGTGTGCTAAAGGTGCAAATGATTCGGCTGGTGGTGATGGTGCCGATGGCATTGTCGTTATTTATGAGTATTTGTAGGTGACACATGGTTTCTAAAATTGATGGCGTACAGCTTGATACCACTTCTAGCAACTTCACATTGAGTGATTTAACTTCTAATGGTTTCTATCGCACAAACACATGGACGCCTTATTATAGTTCAGTAGATGCCACAACTTCGTTTGAGAGCGATGTTTTTACCACTGCATCTTACATTACACAATTTGGAGAGTACACTAGAATAGGCGATATGGTTTTTGCTACTGCCAATATAGTTATGGACCATTCTGCCGCAGGGTATCAAAATGGCGGTGCGGATAGTCAGGCTATAAGTTTGAACGGCCTACCCTTCAAAGCAAAAAATACAACCAATTATTACCCCATGACTTCTACTATCTATTTTGATTTTGACCCCGCACAAGGATGGAGTAGTTACAACCTAGTGGGGTATCTCACATTTGATGAAAAATACATTCGTATCAATTACTCTACTGGTGGGGGAACAACCCTCCCTGTTTTAACCAGCAATATATATGATACAAGCAACGGGTCGAAAGATTCTCAAGTTTTGTTAAGTATAGCATACTGCACAGATGAGGCGTAAATGAGCATAGAAGATAATTTAAGAGCAGAGCGTGACAGGCTTTTATTAGCTACAGATTGGTGGGCTGGTTCTGACCATACTATGACACAGGCTCAAATAGATTACCGTCAAGCACTGCGTGATTTACCTGACCATGCTAACTGGCCTAATCTAACGGCTAGTGATTGGCCTACTAAGCCATAGGAGATGTAGATGTCAAAATATAGTACAGATTGGGTTCCACATGGCGGGGTTGCTGAACAGATAGCTGATCATTTGTTGAAGCAAACAGATTGGACACAGCTTCCTGATAGCGGTTTGACTGATGCTTGCGTTGCGAATTTTGCTACCTATCGGGCATCCGTGAGGACAATACGCAAAACAAATCCGAATATTGACACTGTGACTTGGCCTACAGTTCCAACGGAGGAGTGGTCTTAATGGCATATTTAGGCAAAGACCCCAAAAATGTTGGAGTTAGGCAACGCTATCAGTATGTAGCCTCAGCTTCAGATACAAGCGTGTCTGGGGCGGATGCCAATGGCAAAACTTTGAGCTTTACTGATGGTCAATATGTTGATGTGTTCCTAAATGGTGTTTTGCTCAAAGCCAATACAGATTATGCCTATGGCACAAACGCAATAACAGATATGTCAGCTTTGTCAGCCAATGATGAGATTGAGGTTATAGTTTATGATGTCTTTAGTTTTAGAGATACGCAAAGCCAAAATATCAGGGTAAGACACTATGTAACTGCTTCAGGTGGCGAGACATCAATATCTGGGAATGATGATGATGGTCGGCCTATAGCTTTTTCATCTGGCGCACAAATTGATGTAAAATTAAATGGAATCACCCTTGTTGCTGGGTCTGATTATAATACGAATACCGCCAACACCGTAGGGGGTTTAAGCGCATTATCAGCCAATGATATTGTTGAGATATGCGTTTATGACAAATACACCACGTTTGATACGATTGCGGCTAGTGGTGGGACGTTTGGTGGGGCGGTCACTCACAATGCAACTGTAGCATTAAATGAAGGCGCAACACTTCCAGATGATAAACATCTTGTTTATGCGAATTACCCCTATGTTGAATTGCAGGGCGATGACACAACGAGTTATACCACATTCACCAATTCAGGTGATGCAATAATCTGGCCTTCTGTAAGGTATGGTGATTCAAGCCTTTACAACACAACAACAGGTGTTTTTACTGCCCCTGTCAAAGGTCTTTATTTGTGGTCTGGTATTATGTTGCAAAACAGCCCCACCGCCGCAAGGTCATTCGGCTTTTTTATTGGTGCATCATCAGCAACGTATGAATATATAAGTTTCAATCAAAATACTGGTTCAACAGGTCAAATCTCAAATAGAGGTTTACTCGTTAATACCATGATTCCATTGGATGCTAATGAACCGTGTAAAATGGTTGTAGCACTTGGACCAATAGATGTTTACCAAAGACGACCTGCAACAACCGTACAGCATTACAGCCACCTTTCAATCACTTTAATAGCGGCAAGGAGTTAATATGGGGCGTTCGAGAGATTTAGCCGATTTAATTTCTGGCGCGGGTACTTTGCCTGATGGAGCAATTCCATCTGGTTCAGTGGTTCAAGTGGTGCAAGCAGAAGATGCAACCAATGACACAGCAACCGTTACAGCAACGGGAGATTATGTGATTGATGGCATTTCATTAAGTATCACCCCAAAATTTTTGAATAGCACGATGCACATTTTTGGTTCGTTTTTTATGACGAGTGATAGTGCTTCAACGACAGCTAACGCTAGGTTAGTGAGGGTAATAGGGGCTACAACAACAACAGTAAGTCCAGCAACAACAGGTAGTCAATCATCCGTACAAGATGGTGGCGGGTTTGTTCATGTTTATTGTTCGCCAGTTATTGCTAATACGATGGGGTTAAATCAATTAAGTTTCTTTTTCAAAGACCAAAGCCTAAGTATTTCAGCGCATACCTATAAACTACAAATTGGCGGAAACGGCGCAAGTCATGACGTTCATTATAATCAATATGGTGTAGCTACTGCTAGTTATGAGGACACTTGGACTCCTATTTCTTGCATGACTTGTATGGAGATAAAGGGATGACTAGGGCAAGGGATATAGCAGATTTCAGTGGTGGGCTGGTTCTGCTAGGTACTAAAAATATTGTATCTGGTCTAGCAAGTACAACTGTATTGCAGTTAAATGATGTGTTCAGTGCGGATTTCCAAAACTATAGAGTAAATTTTGATATTATTGCTGTAGGGGATGCCGCAAGAGGCACTACTTCTGGATTTTTTATGGGTTTCGGTAACTCTGGTACTATAAGAACATCAGGGGACGTATGGAACGGTGCTATTTTGTATTATCAAAGTAACACGGCTAATTCTGGGACGTTTTCTAGCGAAGCAACTGATAGCTGTGGAGTAGCTGGCACTTTTACCACCCAAGAAGTGCAAATAGTAGGTCATTCAATTATTAGTAATCCATTTAGTTCTAGCGCACCTCACGAAGTTCTAACGCATATGATGATGAATTATATTGGAGAGGCAGACAGTCAATATTATGAAAGTTCATTTGCTGTGACTACTGACAGTAATTTCAGTACCACAGATATGAATTTTCAAGCCTGTACAGGTATCAGCACAACTTCTTCTAATGATGTTAGCGGATTAACCAAAATAAATGTTCACGGTGAATTTAGAGTCTACGGAATTAAGGATTCATTCTAATGTCTAATTATTCAACTGAAGGATTCAATAGTCAGTTTGTAGCGCAAAGATTGCTTAATGATACAGATTGGACACAAATTCCTAACAGTGGTCTTACTGATGCGTGTGTAACTGCGTTTGGCGCATACAGAGATGCTTTACGAGTTATCCGTAAAAGAAGCGATAGCAACACATCTGACCCCGCATCAGAAACATGGCCTACGGCTCCTACAGAAGAATGGTCATAATCGCATTTTTTTGATACAATAAACACAGGAGAGTAATATGGCTGGATTAACTGTTACATCAGCGGCATCTATTGACCCTGTGACCGTTGCTGAATTACGCAACTATGCTCGTATTGATGACGGCATTGATAGCACATTATTGACTGCTCTAATCAAGGCGGCGACTAATTGGTGTGAAGAATACACAAATCGGGTATTTATCACACGGACACTCAGATTGAGCCTAGATGGTATATCTGAGTTTGACGTTCCGTTAAAAGAGGGAATGTACACTGCCCCCTATACTGTTTATCTGCAAAATTATATTGAGCTTCCAAAGCCGCCTCTAGGTTCTGTCACCTCTATTGTCTATTTTGATGACAGTGATAACCAATCCACATGGGCAACCACAAACTATTATGTGGATTCAGAAAGCACACCCCCTCGCGTGGTGTTAAGAGATGGCGGGGCTTGGCCTACTGATTTACGCAATGCCAATGGAATACAGGTCACATACACGGCTGGTTATGGCTCTAACGCCACAGATGTTCCAGAGGCTATCCGTATCGCTATTCAAATGTATGCAACGCATCTGTATGAACACAGGGGCGATGATGAGGGCAGAGCCTTGAATAGCCCTACACTTATTCAAAATCTCTTACAGCCTTACAAAGTGATGAGATACGGCGTTAGTTCGCTATCAACTAGATATGCGAGTTAATCATGGGAATAGGCAAGCATCAGCATAAGCTAATCCTTCAGGAGCGTTCCAGAACAACTGATGGAGGCGGTGGCGCGGCATCATCCTTTTCTGATGTAGCAACCGTGTTCGGTAGCATAAAAGCCACAGGAGGGGGCGAGAGGCTCTTTGGCGACCAAGTAGAGGGTAGAACTACCCAAGAGGTCGTTATACGGCATAGACGGGGCTTAAACACCGATTACAGGCTGAAATATGCGTTTGATGTTACTGATACACCAATAGCCTTCACAGCGGAGGGTAATGCCAAGATTTCAACAGCCCAATCTAAGTTTGGCGGGTCATCATTATTATTAGATGGCACAGGTGATTATTTAAGCACGACTGTTGCTTCTGGTTTCATGGCTAGTGACTTTACTGTAGAGATGTTTATTCGTTCTGCGGATTTAAGCCAGATTTCATATCTCTGGGATAGCCACATAAGCGGTATCGGCACTGCAATTTACATCAATAACAACAGATGGCTTTTTACGAAAGATAACGGTCTTGCGGGAAATTTTGCTGCCAATCTTAGTTTGGATACATGGCATCATATTGCTCTTGTAAGAGAAAGCGGGACATTAAGCGGTTATGTTGATGGCACAAGAATCGGTCAGGCAACATCATCATATGCCACAGATTTATCGTCCAACACTATCAGCGTAGGCGCACAAAATGATGGGACAAACTCATTCAATGGGTACATTGATGAATTTAGAACATCAAATACCGCTAGATATACTGGTGCATCTATAACTGCCCCATCAACTGTTCTGCCAACAGATAGCAACACTTTTTCTCTTTTGCACTTTGATGGCTCAAATAATTCAACAAATATAATCAATGATGGAAAGCTAATATCTGCCACATCATATGAGCGTATCTTCAATATTAACAGGATTGAGAACGTAGGAGAGCGTGACCGTTACCTCAAACTGTATTGCACAGAGGGGGTGGCTACCTAATGGCAAGAGTAAAAACACAGGTCATAAGCACAAAGCCAAGATACAACCAAGTTATCAAGGATTATACAGCCGATGCTCGTCAATTAGTGGGCAGGGCTGGCAATCTTGTTCGTAATACGGCGGTCAATTCTATTAATCAAGGCGCAAAATCTGGGGTGACTTATGAGAAGTACAACCCACGCCGCACACACAAGGCATCAGCCGCAGGAGAGCCGCCAGCAACAGATACAGGCTTTCTTGTAAGCAATATCTTTCTAAATGTTGATACAGATGGGCTTGGGGCTAGTGTTGAAAGCAGGGCAGACTATTCCAGCTTCCTAGAGTTTGGCACATCAAAGATGGGGGCAAGGCCATTTATGCAACCCGCCCTTGAGGAAAACAAGCCAAAGATTAGACGATTGGCTCAACAGATGGTTAAATCCAAATGAGTATTCATAGCTGGGAATTACAAAAAACGGTTTTCTCTGCATTGGATGGTGCAAGTATTACGGATTATGCGGGAAATGCTATCACAGGTGTATTTGATGATGTGCCAGAAAACACAGCTTATCCATACATTGTGATAGGTGAAGAAACAGCCATAGATTCATCAGCCAAAGACAAGGATATTTTTGAGCATACGCTAACTATTCATATTTGGTCGCAATATCGCGGAAGGCGTGATATAAAGGAAATTATGAAACAGGTGCATGATACGTTACACGACAGTTCATTATCTGTTACAGGAGCTTCAATGGTGAATATGAGACAGGAGTTTCAGACGACATTATTGGAGGGTGATGGGATAACACGGCATGGTGTCATGCGATTCCGAGCTGTTGTGTCAGACACATAAGGAGTTGGCAAAATGGGTACGCCACAAAGGGGTTCAGCCCTGTTATTGAAAGTCGGTGATGGTGCATCACCAGAAGCGTTTACTACTGTTGGTGGTCTGCGTTCAACATCAATTACCTTGAACGAAGAAGCTGTAGATGTAACAACCAAAGATGACAACGGACATCGTGCGTTGCTTGCTGGTGGTGGCACGAACAGCGTTTCTGTTTCTGGTTCGGGTGTTTTCACAGATGAGGCATCAGAGGGAACAATTAGAACAGCTTACTATGCACAGATGAACACATCTGACGGTTCTTCCGCACAAACGGCGGCATTTAAGAACTTTCAGGTCATCGTTCCAGATTTCGGTACATTGACAGGTTCATTCATGATTGCGTCTCTTGAGTATGCTGGTGAATACAATGGTGAAGTAACTTACAGCATCACCCTTGAATCCAACGGCTACATTACATTCGCAACGGTGTAATTAGATGGCTTGGGAAACTGTAGAGGTTTCAGTCAACGGCAAAACCCTATCGGCTTTCAAAAAGTCGGTAGGGGATGCCCTTGAGTGGACAATACCATGTTCTTCTGAATTAGAAGCGGGTGGTAGTTTTGAGTGCGGGGGTCAGTCATTTACGGCTGAATCTTGCGTGGATGTCGCCAATCGTGGCGAGGTGTTAATTGTAAAGACACAGGGAGTCAAGAATGACAAATCCAAAGCGCGGAGAGTTAGAGATAACTCTGGGGAAGCAGAAGTATAAGGGCAAAGTAACACTAGATGTTGTAATGAGAATTGAGCAATCGACAGGGCAAGGCATTGTAAAATTAGCACAAACCCTATCTGAAGGCGCACTTTCTACAACACAGATTGTTTCAGTCCTTACAACCGTTATTCGCGCTGGCGGTAATGATGTGGATGAGAAAGAGGTTGGCAAAGCAGTATGGGATGCTGGCCTTGCAGAAGGCCTCAAGGTTATGGGGCAAATTATAACACAGGTTCTTACTTCAGGTGATGATGAGGGAAACGTGGACGAGGCGGAGCAACTTCTGTAAAGGAATTGCCGTGGACTAACTGGATGGAGATGGCTCTAGGTAAAATGCGTATTGACCCAAATGTTTTTTGGGATATGAGTTTTCCAGAGTTTTATGCCGCCGTTGAAGGATTCGCAGAGTTTCATTCTGGTGGACAGCCGCCGCCACTTACAAGGAGTGAACTTGAAGATTTGATGGAAAGGTATCCAGATTAAATGGCAACAACAGTCGATACCCTCCTAGTCCGTATTGAAGCCGATATGCGTGATGTACGCAGAGATTTGGCTCGACTAGAAAAAGAAACATCCACTCACAGCAAAAAAATAAGTCGTTCTCTTGGTGGGATTGGCACAGCCGCAAAAGCTGTCTTAGGCGGCGTTCTAATACAACAACTCGCTAGAGGCACGTTAGCCCTCACAAAATTTGCGTCTGATATGGAAGAAATGTCTGCCATGTCAGAAGCAGTATTTGGCAGTTTTATCCATTCAGTTAGAAATGAGCTTGACCAATTCGGTGAGGCTGTAGGTCGTTCAAGGTTTGACCTTGAGGCTATGGCGGCAAGCGTTCAGGATACTTTTGTTCCATTGGGCTTTGCTAGAGGCCAAGCGGCTGATTTATCTGTTGCTTTGACAAAGCTGGCTGTAGATGTTGCGTCTTTCAAAAATGAATCTGAACAAGCAACTATGCAAGCCTTCCAATCAGCGTTGGTCGGCAATCATGAGGCGGTAAGAAGGTTTGGTATCGTAATCACAGAGGCGGAGCTTAAAGCAGAGCTTTTCCGCATGGGGATTACCAAAAATGCCAAAGATGTTGATGCCGCTACAAAGGTTCAGGCTAGATTGAACCTCATCATGGCTGGCACTGTAGATGCTCAAGGTGATGCCGCTAGAACATCTGGCAGTTATGCAAATCAGACAAGAGCCTTAGATGCACAACTGAAATTACTCGCGGCTGATGTTGGCAATGAGCTTTTGCCAGTTATGAAAGATTTGGTCGCATTAGCTATTGAGGGAACAAAAGGATTTAGAGATTTCTTAGCCGCTATCGGTATAGGCGGTTCAGAAACACAAAAAGCCGCTAGGGCAACCCAAGAGAGGATGATAGCGGAGCAAAACCTAGCTGATGTTTTGCAACGTGTCCGTGATATGAGTATGTCATCAAAGGCGGCTAATAAATTGCTACATGATGCACAGATGGAACTTGCTGAAGCGGCTCTTGCAGAAGAAGCCGCTATAGAAGCCCTTATGAAATCAAAGGGTCTGTTGAATGATGCAACTGAAGAACAAGTTACTAACAATCAAAACGTCAAAAAAGAATTAAGTGATGTTGAAAAATTTGTAATAGAGCAAGCTAGACAACAAGAAATATTGATGTTGAGGCTCACTGGCGCATCTGAGGCAACTATAGCGCAAAAAGAAGCACAACACGCTTTAGGCAAAGAATATCTTGATAACCAAGAACTTGTTGATAGAGAAATCAAAACAACTACAGAATTGACTGCTCAACTTGCCGCGCAAGCTGAAGCAACTGCTAAACTAAAAGAAATAGAAGATAAAAGGCGAGAAGCGCAAGAAGGTGGAGTACAGCATTTAGAAGATTTGAAAAATCAACATATGATGCTCACCGCAGAGTTGAATGGTCAAACTGAGGCACAATTAGCACAATTAGAAGCCGCAATCCAACATGGCAACTTAGAAGATGGGGTGTCAGAAAAAATACTTGCTCAAATCGCGGCTAACCATAAATTGAAAGCACAAATAGACCAGAAAACAAAAGCGCAAAACGCAAGCAATGATTCTATCCAAAAAGGTGTTGATTATGTGGCAAGTTTCAATGCAGAGGAGACTGTCTTACTAGAAACACAGCAAGCACTTAATGATGCACTGGCGGCTGGTCAAATAAATAGTGATGAATTTGGCAAAGCTCAAAGTGCGCTTGCCCTTGAGCTAAAACGTCTTGACCCAATGTTTGCGGCAACAGAACAGGCCGCGCAAAGGGCTGGTGATGCTATAGCTGATTCACTGGCTGAAGCTGTTGTATCAGGTAAATTCAATGCAGATATGCTAAAAAATATATTCAGAGATTTGATAAAAACCTTGATAGCTGAAGCCATCAAAACTTTTGTAATTAGAAAGATTATGTCCGCATTTATGGGTGGGTTTGGCGGCGGCGGCTCTGTAGGTGCAGGAGGGTTCACTGATGGCGGTGCGTTCTCTGGCCTTGCTAGTGGCGGTAGAATACCCGCAAGGGCGACAGGTGGACCTGTTCTCGTAGGAGAGCGTGGACCAGAGCTTTTCATCCCGCACAGTGCAGGAAACATCAAAAACAAAATGGATACCAAGAATATGCTTCAAGGTGGTGGTGCGCCTGTCAATGTATATCAAACCATTCAGGTTGATACAGGGGTATCACAGACTGTAAAAACAGAAATGATGAATATGCTTCCGCGTTTCAAAGCTGAGACAATGCAAGCTGTTATTGATGGCAAGCGTAGAGGCAAAGCAATTAGTAAGGTATTTGCATAATGGCGGCTCCAACTTATCCACTCACTGTTCCAAGCTCACCATATTACTCAAAGTCCACATGGGCTTTACAGCGCAAGACAGCTATATCTGTTTCGCCTTTCTCTGGCGCACAGCAAATTTTTGAATATGACTATGCGTTATGGATGGCAACATTAACTCTACCGTCCATGAAAAGGTCTGATGCCGCCAACTGGCAAGCCTTTATTCTCAAGCTACATGGTAGAAAAGGAACATTTCTTTTAGGAGACCCAGATGCCAGAACACCAAGAGGAACAATCAGTGGCGCAGTTACATTGGGGGCAAACGCATCAGTCGGTGATTTTACCATTTCTATTTCAACTAGCCAAAATAGCCTTGCTAATGCTTTTCGTGCTGGGGATTACATACAGCTTGGGTCTGCTGGGACAAGCAAGCTGTACATGATTGTTGATGATGTAAATACAGATTCAAGTGGAGATGCAGACGTAAATATAGAGCCAGCTATTAAGACAGCCGCATCATCTGGAGATACTGTTGTCTATACCAACCCAAAGGGTTTATTCCGCATGGAAAATCCAATGGTGGATTGGGATGCTGATGAGGTCAGCAAGTATGGAATATCGTTTAGTGCGATGGAGGCTCTATAATGGAAAATATGGGGCTACATGATTTATTATGGATTACTGCAACAGGTTTAATGGCGTTTTTCGTCAAGGCTATATGGTCAAAGATTGAAACGCTGGATAAAGAAATGAAAGAGGTGTCAGTGACGTATGTTCGCCGTGAGGATTACCGCGATGACATCAGAGACATAAAAGATATGCTCGGCAAGATATTTGACCGATTAGAGACAAAGGCAGACAAATGAACAAGAACAGATTTATCAAACAAATGCGCTTCCATGAGGGCGTAAGAAACAAGGTCTATAAAGACCATTTGGGCATAGAAACAATCGGCGTGGGTCGCAATCTTGTTGACCGTGGGCTTTCTGATGAGGAGGTGGATTACCTTCTTAGCAATGACATCCAAATTGTTGAGAATGAATTAGATAATG